>Ga0126342_10000405_pt1 | contig 45291 bp, 41 predicted proteins | sample Cyp1metagenome_FD_92528 | JGI IMG/M metagenome (GOLD analysis project Ga0126342, IMG submission 92528) | Coral microbial communities from Lord Howe Island, Old Settlement Bay, Australia - Cyphastrea 1 metagenome | ecosystem: Host-associated > Invertebrates > Cnidaria > Coral ...
ATATTTTTTATTCAATATTTTCGATATTTTTTTATTATTAAAAATTTTATTAATATAAAAAAAATATAATAAATATTTTTAATAATTAAAATTAATACTAAAAAAAAAATAAACATAAAATAAAAAATAATAATTTATTAATATTTATATATTTTTATATCATATATCTAATAAATATAATAAATATATATAAATTATTAAATTCAAAATATATATATATTAATAATATAATATAATTTCAAACAATATTAATATATATTTTAATTATTATTTTTCAATATGGCAATATATCAAACCTTATATTCCTAATAAATATTAAAATAAGTAATAAAAAATATTTATTTCCCTAAAAATAATATTAATAGGTATTAATCCATACCTATATAATTTCCAAAGATAATATATTTATAATATAATTTATTTATATAAATATATAAATTATAATAATTTCAAAATATGTATTTTTTTTATAAATTTTTATATTATATTTTTTTCTTAATAATTTTATTTTCATTACCTTAATATTTTTATTTTTATTTTTTAATTTTCGAAAAAAAAAATATAATATAATAATATTTGATTTTATATATATATATATTTTTTTGGAAGGGGATTGTTGTGGCCGCCTCTTTTTTAACTATTGTTATCAAATTTTTAATTAACCATGAATTATTTCACTGGGAAATCTACACAAAAAAATCATGAATAACACTTGAACCATTGTTTAGCCAAATGCCTTGCAATTTTATTTGGTAAGTTCCAGGCAGTCTTGACAAATGTTATGGGATACATATAAAATTATTTCATGAGAAACATTATTTGCAGCCTTTACCAAATTTTGAAAAGGATCTGAAACTTTAGCAGCAATGGTCCTCAGGTTCATTTCATCAAAGTATCTTTGGTTCAGTTAGTGGTCTGCCTAAAAAATCTTGCATGCATATATATACTTTTTCTTTCTAAGTTATTATCCTTGAAAATTACAATTTTTTTTGCAGCAGCAGTTCAAAATCTCAAGCTTTCAGCTTTCCAGGCATGTCAAAATCATTCAAAATCTGTAGATTTTTGGTATGTAATTTATATGTAGTTTATATGTAATTTATATGTAATTTTTAAAATTACATATAAATTACATGTAATTTGGTCAAAATTACATATAAACTACATGTAGTTTTGAAATTGTATATAAATTGCATATAAATTACATATAAATTGCATATAAACTGCATATAAATTATATATAAATTTCATATAAAATTTATATGAAAATTCAAGGGCTGACGTATGGTTTTTAAGGATTTTGATTATATATTTGGATTTGATTTCATTGATTCCCAAACCTTTGGACACCAATATGGATATATAAAATTCATAGTGTGATGCAATCAAAACTGGCAATGCCAGCAACTTGTTTCCTTTCCCAAAACTTTGAAACAATTGCAAGTGCAAAGGCCCAGTACACTTGTTTACAAAAATGATTTGAAGAATTATAAAAGGTTATTTCTGTTCACAAATAAATAAGTATCTCTAAAGATCCAAAATCATTATATGTAAATTTCAAGTAAAGAGGTTTCAAGGAACCATAAAAGATTCTTTTGGCTCACAAGGAAATATCTGTACAGGCCCAGGATCATTCCCTATACATGTAAATCTCAAGTAAAGATGCTCTAATATACCACAAAAATCCAAGAACATCTCATGTAAATCTCAAGTAAGGATGTTTTAGGCAGGACAATACAAATTTCTGTTTGTATTCACAAGTAAACATCTGTACAGGTCCAAGAACATCACATGAAAATCTCAAATCATATGGAAAATCCAAAACTGATTCAAGTATCCCCAGGTTTTTGCCTACAACTAAAAAGTATGTTTCAAATATTATGGATGCTTGGTCCCAAAATAATAAAAAAACAATGATATGATCTTTACATGAATCCGCGCCTAGTATAAAATACTCAGGCTTTGTTTGGAGGGTCACTTAATAAATTCTTAATTAAAGAAATTTCTATGGACCAATCTTTACTTGGGGATTCAAATAATATGGTATATATTTGATGGATCCTTACTTGAGGAAACTTCTATGTGTTAATGCTTACTTGTGGATTCAAACGATATGGCCTATATTTAATGGATAAGCAGGGAATATAGAAAATTAGCTAACCACATGTTGGAAATTAGTAGTTAAATAGATCTGATAATCTTAGATTAATTTGCTTCAGTAGTCCAGATACAGAAAGAGCGGCCCTAAAAGCCAATAACGGCAAATAACCAGAGAATATAAAAAATTAGCCAACCACATACCATAGCTTCAGGAATCCAAACACAGAAAAAGCGACGCTAAATGCCAATAAAGGCAGATAACCAAAAAATATAAAAAATTAGCCAACCACATATTAGTATTTAAATGTTAAATAAATCTAATAATCGTAAATTAGCTTAAATTAATTTGGATTAATTTAGGACCAAAAAAACAAAAAACCAATGTTTTAAAAACTAATCTAAAAATAGCCCTAATCCAAATAATCCTAAAAACATTGCTTTTTTTGGTCCCAAATTAATCCTTAGGGCTTAAACAAATATCAACATACAAGTTATCGGAAGGCAATGTTATAACATCTCACAAAAATATAAGTTATCGAAAAGGAATATTATAACACCCAAATCTCCCAAGAAGTATTCTTTATGTATATTAAGTAAGAGATTTAGGCGGCCACAACAATCCTTTCTAATTTTTTTCATATACCAATATTTTCTAATTATTAATTTTTTATTTTATCTTTACTTTATTATCTAACCATATAATCGAAAATTTAATTTCCATTTTTAAAAAATTAATATTATTATTTTCACCCGCCTAAATATTTTTATTTTTCCTCTCATTATTTTCCTTTCCCTTAATATTATTATTCCCCTCTTCATTTGACATAATATTATTTTCCTTTTTTATGTTCGTCCACATTATATCATCCTCCTCCTCTTATTATCCTCCTCCTCATCTTCCGCAATATTATTTTCCATTTCATCATCCTCAATATTCTCATCTTCAATATCATGATCTTCCCCCTTCTCAATATCATTATCCTCAACATCATCATCCTGCAGCTACAAAATAAACTTCATTCATCATCTTCTACATCATTGCCCTCAACACCCTCATCATCATCATCCTCAACATTATCATACATTATGCTCACACACACAGACACTGTTTGGAGTCTGTTGCCCGCATAATATTTTCTTTTATTTATAATATCAAAAAGAGAAAAGCTTCGGTGGTATCCCCCAGCAGCCGCAACGTTTTATTTTTGGACATCTTTCTGAAGCGTGCTGCCAAGAAAAGCCTCGACAACCCTATTGAACATAACCCTCGACAACCCTATTGAACCTGACCTATCTCTGCACCATCTCAGACCTTCTCCGGAACCTTCTTCGGAACCCTGTTGAAGCTGACCTGGCTCTGCTCCAAGGCCTCCGGGAACTTTCTCCGGAATCACCTTTCCTGTTGAACCTGACTTTGCACCACAGCCGCCTGCTTTGGTGCAGAGCCAGGTAAGGTTCAACAGGGTCCTGGAGAAAGTTCCGGAGCCTCCAAGACCTTCTCCGGAACCCTGTTGAATTTGACCTCGCTTTGCACCAAGGCTTCCTGGAACTTTCTCCGAACAAAATCCGAAAATAAGTTTCGGTGGTATCCCCAACAGCTGCAAAGTTTTATTGTTGCAAATCTTTCTGAAACGTGCTGCGAAGCCAAGCGCTGGAAACCCTCTCGAATCTGTTGGACCTGACCTGGCCCTCCACCAAAGATTCCCAAAACCTTTTCCGAGACCTTCTCTGCAACCTTCTCCGGGAACCCGTTTTGAACCTGACCTGGCTCTGCACCAAACTCACCCAGACCTTCTCCGGAACCTTCTGCACCAAAGCCTCCCGGAACCTTCTCCGGAACCTTCTTCAGAATCCTGTTGAACCTGACCTGGCTCTGCACCAAAGCCTCCCCGACCTTCTCCGGAACCTTCTCCGGAACCCTGTTGAACCTGACTTGGCTTTGCACCAAGGCTTTTTGGAACCTTCTCCCGAACCTTCTCCGGAACCCCGACCTTCTCCGCAACCTTCTCCGGAACCCTGTTGAACGTGACCTGGCTCTGCAACCTCCGGAACTTTTTCCGGAACCTCGTTGAATCTGAGTCGGCACCTGTACCAGTGCACACTGGAGCTGTTCTGGGCTGAAGGAAAAACCCAAAACGGAAAGAAATACATCCCCAAAAAATTGTCCTCCTTAGAAATATTAGAAAGTATTTATCTACATCTCCTCGAAGTACTTCATAGCGGCGGTAAGTTTCATTCCAGAAATTTAATCAATGATCAGTATTGGTGCGAACTTTTCCGCCAGGCTCTGTCACTATTGCACGTATCACGAGGTGTTGCGGACGCTCCTGGACGACAGGATTGGGATGGAGCTTGGCAAAAAGATTTGTAACTTGCCTTTCACTGTCTGGATTCTTGTTCGACCTTATCTGAATACAAATGCTATTGCCAAAAAGTACCTTTTGGTTGGCAACGAACCTGACAGCATTTTGATATATAAACAAATTGAATACTTTCTGCAACCAAAAGCCGCAAGAAAATCTCACGCACAACGGGGAAAGTCGAAGGACTTACGTTTCCACAAAACGCTGTCGGATTGATTCAAAACTTTGCAACAAGGCAAACATCACAATACACGACAAATGTCGACAAATTAACTTTTTCCAGCTGCCAGCTTGTGCGGCCATGAAAAACCTTAACCAAAATCTGTTGAGCAAAGGAGCCACAATACCTTGAGTTGTTTGCCTGCATTCAGGTAAAGCGCTGCTTGCTTTGAAAGCCATGTTTGCATGTCCGTACCACAGAGACGCAAAACCTTGGTAAATTTTCATGCAGTTCTGTTCCGATCCGCGGGATTCAACAAGTTTCCTGCTGCTGAGTCCCATAGCCTCTCCAACACCATCTGCTTGTGCTGCTTGAGCCGGCGGCCCTGTCTTTGGTGTTCTTCATGAAGTATGAGGAGTGCAGTTGCAAGTTGCTCTTGCTGCTCGACATTCGCAAGGCCATGGACTATGACCTTTTCCACCTGGAAGATAAATTCATTCATGCGGGTGGCTACCTCTGATGATATGTCACTTGCCTCCCCAAGCAGGATCCTGGACTTTTCATGCTGCAGCATGAGATTTGCAGCGGCGTCGGGATTGGCCACCCCCGTCTTCCTCATCAGTTCCTGGAACTGTCGCCGGAGTTCAATCAACTTCTCCTCTTTCTCTTTCACTTCGGCCTCTGCCGAAAGCAGGCCCTCAGCCTCGAGAGTATTTTTCCAGAAGTCCTCAGAATCTTTCATCTTGAGCTCTCGTATCTTCCTTTGAAGTTCTTCCTTTTGGTGAGCGATGTCCATCAACTCATCGTCCAAAACTTTTTTGTCCTCGTCAAAGTTTTGTTCATCTAATTTCCACTCCTCTTCATCTTGTTGCACACCTGATCTTTAAAGACCTCCATCTCTTCTTTCCAGTCACGTCGCCACCAACGCATGATGTGGAAATTGCGTGTGTTCTTTGTCTCGTTTCGCTGTTGTGCACGAAGACCTCGATAGTACTCTTTGCCCTTCTCAAGGCTCTGCTTCTGGGCTGTGAGACTGGCTTGGCACTCTTCAAGTCTGACCATCTCGTTCTCTTCCTGATCAACATACGCGCACAAACAATAAAAGGACCGGATAACCCCACAAGTCAACTTCTTCCAATAATGAGCAAGAAACGTTGTACCGGGGACGGGGGAGGAAGGAAAGACAAAGGAGGAGGTGGAGGAAAGATGGTGTGTGACAAAGATGGTGTGGTGGAAGATGGTGTGCGACAAAATTGTGTGTGAAAGATGGTGTGTCAAAGATGGTGTGTGACAAAGTGGTGTGTGAAAGATGGTCTGTGACGGTGTGTGAAAGATGATGTGTGTGAAAGATGGTGTGTGAATGATGGTGTGTGACAAAGTTGTGTGTGCGAAAGATGGTGTGGTGAAAGATGGTGTGTGACAAAGTTGTGTGTGTGTGTGAAAGATGGTGTGTGTGACAAAGATGGTGTGGTGAAAGATGGTGTGTGACAAACATGGTGTGGTGAAAGATGGTGTGTGACAAAGTTGTGAAAGATGGTGTGTCAAAGATTGTGTGTGACAAAGTGGTGTGGGAAAGATGGTGTAAAAGATGGTGTGTGAAAGATGGTGTGTGACGAAGTGGCAGCAGCTCCTCCAGAAGGCTCTGTGTACTGCCCCCGCCACACGACAGCCAGCCGCGGCCCATCGGCGATGATGCGCGCAGCAGCTCCGCCAGGAGGGCTCTGTGTACTGCGCCTGCCACATGACAGCCAGCTGTGGTCCATCGGCGACCACGCGCGCAGCAGCCCCGCCAGGAGGGCTCTGTGTACTGCGCCTGCCACACGGCAGCCAGCCGCAGCCCAGCAGCAGCTTCCCCAGACGGCTCTGTGTACTGCGCCTGCCACACGGCAGCCAGCCGCAGCCCAGCGGCGACCACGGGCGCAGCAGCTTCGCCAGACGGCTCTGTGTACTGCGCCTGTTGCATGGCAGCCAGCCGCGGCCCAGCGGCGACCATGCACGCAGAAGCTCTGCCAGGCGGCTCTGTGTACGGCTCTGTGTACTGACGTGCGCAGCAGCTCCTCCGCGAGCAGCAGCTCCTCCAGAAGGCTCGCTGTGATGAGTGAGGTGTGAGAAGTGGAGCTGTGATGAGTTGTGGCGTGATGAGTGAGATGTGATAAGTGGTGCAGTGAGCTCCTCCAGAAGTTGTGGTGTGATGAGTGAGGTGTGAGAAGTGGAGCTGTGATGAGTTGTGGTGTGATGAGTGAGATGTGATATGTGGTGCAGTAAGTGGAGCTGTGATGAGTTGTGGTGTGGTGAGTGAGGTGTGAGAAGTGGAGCTGTGATGAGTTGTGGTCTGATGAGTGAGATGCGATAAGTAGTGCAGTGATGAATGCTGTGTGACGAGGTGGCTGTGACAAGTGGTGTGATGAGTTGTGCTGTGATGAGTGAGAGGTGATAAGTGGCGGCAGGGCGGGCGGACGCGGACGCGGACGCGGCGGGTGCAAAGCGAAAAACAAGAACCGCACACAGTGATGTGGGTAACAAACGTCCAAGTCAAAGCAAACACAAAAACAGCACAAATCCAAAGAATCTTGCCTACAAAATTGCCTAAAACGCTGCCAAGTTTCAACCTCTAACTCTTCCTTCAGTCCGCCCCTCATCCGGGCCTTCAGGGCTAGTTCTACATCAGGATCTGCCAACTTGCGAATCTGTTTGCATTTCTGTGCTGCTCTTTCCTTCTCTTCTATCAACCTCTTAAATTCGTCCAGGTTGGACTGCGCAGCAAGCCCTCCTGGCAGCTTGACAAGACCGTGATGGCAAAATGAAGCTTTCTCCACCTGCTCCACCATCTTTTTTTTTCCAAGTCTGCACACTTTCGTTGAGTTGGACTACAGCGAAGTCTTCTCGGAGTTACTTGCCTTGCTTGATTTCACCGACTCGCAATAACTGATGATCGCAACTGCTAACTGCTTGCTGTTGACTGATGTCACAACCATCCTTTGCTTCAGCCCAGCTTTTGCTAGCTGGATTTGGATCAAGTCTTTCTGCACCTCCTCCCTGACACACTCCTCACCAGGCTGGTCAACTGTCTGACTCCATGCCCACTCATTCATAGATTGAAGGGCATCCAATAAGATGCTTTGCTCCAGGAGGTTGTGTTCAATGTTGTCCACTTCTTCGACGATTTTTGCTTGGGCAACTCCGAGTGTCAGTCCTGCTTTCTTCATGTAATTCGAAATCCTTGTGGCAAATTGCCTCCTCTCAAGATCTGGCTTTGTAGCATCACCCTCTCCAGGACGATCCGAGCGCCACTGATCAAGAACTGCTGATGGGGCCAGGCTTTGCCCCACCAAATCATCTCGACGTGTCAGAATCTTCTTTCGATGGATTCCGCGATCCACACCAATTTCCTGGAGGTCCTCATCTGTCAAATTTGCAAGCAACTTTCCATCAACAGAGGCATCTTCAAACTTTGAGACATACTTCTTTAAGTCCATAGTTGTAAGCCAGCGAGACACAGAACCAACGTCCATGCTGTTGATGTCTTGGTGGGACTCTGACCCCTCCGACTTGCGGGGCCACAACTGCCGAGCAATCCGAGCAGGGGCGTGGCGCTGCGGGGAAGGTGGGCCAACGAAGTTGAGCTGCATGCGGAAGAGGAAGGCAATGGCCACGAAAGGCCAAACACGATGGCGTCTGAGAGGCATCTCTCCGTCACACGTCGAAGAGAGAAGCTGAGACTCGAACAGAACGGCTTGAACCAGAGTAACTGAGTAGCTGCGTAGCTGATAGGCTGGCAAACCTTCAAACAAAAGCCAGTTGCTTGACACCCAGTGCTTGTAAACAAAAACTGATGAACTTCGTTTCAAGGAGGCGTCCTTTCCTGTGGTACAGCACATAGGCTCTCTGATCGACAATGTCTCTGTTCATGCATCAAACACATGGAAAAAGGATGAAAAAGGCGATGGAGGATTCTGAAAAGCTGCAATATGCTGCAATTGCTTCGAGCAAGTGCCACTCCCAAAAATCACACTGCCCTGTAGGGCACCTCTAGCCAAAGAGGTCGAACTCCATCTCTTCCTGGACTTGGGCAGCATTCACACCGGATTCTTAAGTGACTGACCCAATCCAAGTTGCACCACTCTATGAACATGACCATCTCATTTACTCATTTGGGATAGATTGTCGCCAAGACGGACAACATGCACTTGCCCCTTGGAGTTTCAAATTCTGAATGTCCTCTGAAGAAATTGCTGGCATAATCTAATCATAGCAATACGCCAAAAAAATGTTAGAATCGCCAACTCCTATTTACTTCGGTGATCTTGACTCACTCCACTGCTGCGTGACAATTGAATCTTAGTAGCAAACAAATCAACCAAGAGAACTTCGGTGAGAAATCAATCTGAGCTCCTCCTCTTCTTCTTCGACCACCTGTCCAGGTTGCATGTCTGATCAAATCCTGCAGCATAACCCTACGATATCTACGATGCTAAAATAAATTGTTCAATATCTTTTGCAGAACTACTCTGTCATCACAACACATTGTGATGACACCCCTAGATAGATTGTTAGTTGCAGCTTTGCAGGCAGAAAAGAAGTTGGGACATGTGCTGAAAATCGTTCTAACTCTTAAGGTGGCAATGGGTGTAACCCACTCGCCAGGGTTTGGCTTAGACATAGAGTGCCAATGGTTACCACAAATTTGGGTAGCTGTTCGTGAAACAATTCCGTCTTGGTAAAGCACTTCCTTCCCCAGATCTGGTCCACCTTCTTCTCTTCCTTCTTCTCCGCAGCACCGCCAGCCGCAGCAGCGCCTGTGCAAGGTCAGTAAGAAACTGAACATGGCAACTAGATCGGTTGGTCTAATTGACGTTTTAAAAATAAATGTGTTGAGAATTGCCCAAACTCTCTTTGGGCAACCTGCTTTTAATCACTTGCCTAGTTTTTCTCACCCACAACCTTGCTTTCTGACCGCCAAATCCTTTTTTTTGCGAGATGATCAAAATACATTGCGCCCTTCTTACATCTAATTGTTTGGAGTGAAACTGCTTCCACAAATGGTCAAAGTATTCAAACAAAGTAAAAACCCGGTCAGCAGTAGCCGATTACCTGGGCAAGATCCTCACCAAGTGGCAAACAAATTCTAATTTTACCCTTGAACGCTTCACATCTGTACAAAAATCGGGCATCCCCAAATCCAGTGACATGTTTAGAATTCTTTGGAGCATCATTTTCCAAACTTTCGCCACAATTCTGTAGCCATGGTCATGCTCTGCGCCTCCACCTGTGGCAGCCACAGGGCCACCGCCACCACCGCCACCGAAGCCCTTGAGCTTCTCCTGCTCTCAGTGGATGACATTACAGACAGATTTCACCTTTCATCAGACAAGTAACAACATGTAACATCAAACATGCTTTACCGTAACTTCACCATTAAAAGCAAAAACTCGAAGCTCAAAACATGAACAGCTTCCAACTACAGGTGATTCCGCGTTTTTTGAGTGGCAGTGAAACTTGGAAAAACCTTTCGTATTGTGTCACCCATTGCAGAAAGGTCAATTTTAACCCCGGAAGGGATGCCTGGATTCACACTGATGCAGGCTGGTGCTTTCGAGGTGGCCAAAATTGCGCGGGTCTGACTCTTACCCTCGACTGGCATTAAACAACAGGGGTCTCTCAGGTTCAGAACCACTTTGCGAGATGATACTTTAAATTGATAAATAGAAAGTGTGGCCAAGGTGTAGAATGCGCTTTGTATGCATGGATTATTGAAGAAATAGAAGAAGAAGAAGAAGTTCAAGTGTCTGACTGAGAAGGATTCACAAATGTAAAGATGCGTGATGCTGGAATGATCATTTCTTTGCATTCCAGTTGCGGGCGACACTGTGATTTGCTTCCATGAACCACCCCTGAAACCGGTCACCCCCTCTGTCCTTGCCAGCGGCCACCACCTGCAACGGAGATCAATGGAGTGGATGGAAAATCATCCGTCCATCTCAATATCCGACAAAACCAATATGTTTTGGATGTGGGACGTGCAAAACTTTGCCACCCCAGTGGATAGCAACTATCCAAAGAAAACTGCCTGGTAAACATCAGTTCAGTGGCAACTTGGAAGTGGACATCATCATTCTTATGGAGCTGAACCAAGCCTGAATCAGCAAGCAAATTTCTCATCCAAGTTATAAGATATATAACTCAAGAAAAATGGGAAGCATCTATAGATATCATCATCGTGATTTTCAAATACTGATGTACAATTGTTCCTAAATCACGTTCCACAGCGCTTCAGAGGAAGTTCGACAGGGCTCTCAAAAGCAACTACAAAACACCACAGGTGCTTCTGGACTGCTGCTTGCGAAAGCACCGCCCTGGACACCACACAGTTGGAACAAAGGGAACAAAGCCTGACATCAACCATCAACCTTTGGGAGGAAGTCATCGTTACACGGAAAGTCATGTGGCCCCAAAAGCATGAGGGAAAATCTGAAGAAGTCCCCTTGGACGTGCCTCGTGAACCACCTTGCCCTCCAACTCGCTCACCAATTTGCTGGCGATGGATTCGTCCTCAGGGCAGCAGCTTCAGTAGCTTTCAAGTTCCCAGTGACGGTTGTGTTTTCTCTGGGTCTGGGACTCTGGGAGTGGTCATTTTTTTCCAACTGGAATGGAACTGCACTGGAACCCTGGAACCCTGGAACCTTGGAACCTGCTGTTGGGTTGCTAAGCTGGGTTAATTTGCTCTCAGGGCTCTGGCGAAAGGCGAATTTCAATTCGAATAGCTACTGGAACTGTCTGGAACTTCTAGACTTAGAAATCTTGGTTGTTTTCGTATGTGATGTCCTTTCGAAATATACTTGGAATGATATGATCAAGTTGCGGTGTCCTCATCTTTCTCACCAGCAACTTCAATCATCTCTTCCATACCCAAGCGTCTATCTTATGTTTCACCAGGCTTTCCCCACCCTGGTCTTAAATCTTGGCTTCCCTGCATATTCAGAGTCCACAGATTCCTAGGCCGCGTGGACACGGGTTGGGATCGAAATAAAGAAGACGGCAACCGAAATAAAGAAGACAGCAACCGTTGCAACAGTACGACTTTCTACACAGTGGTTTGGCCTTTTGCTGTTTTGAATGCATCATGGGGGTGATTCCACGTCGTCCCAGAACTCCATACCAGGCCTACTTTTTAAGCACAAAATGTGCTGGCCCGCCAATGGTGCTCAACACACACTGCCGAGGCTAAATGGGCCGTGGCGCAGCACACATGGAAAAGCTGCTCATGAGCCACTGCCATCTGCGTCCTTCGTGTCTGAAAGTGGAAGCCGACGCGAGTGCCCCTGCCTTCACTTTGGCTGCAACTGAAACTGCATCCACAACAACAATGATACAACGCTATTTCCAAATGTTTGAGAATTCAGTCCTGAACCAACACTGGATGACCAAACTCCATGTCAAAATGAAAATGGCATACAATACTTTGAATCCAGTGGTGCTAGTCTGGCTATGCCACAAGCATCACAAGGAAACATTTGGCCCGCTCAGAGAATGTGGCAGAAATGAACAATTGCCAATTTAATTGCATACAATTGTGGCAAATCAATACATAGTAGTAGTTGTCTACCACCTATGACTGCTCGTCCTGCAGAACCATGTGCGGGGAAAATACACACCTGAAAATGCAAACAACTTCCCGTGCCGTGGAAGGGCAAGGAGCGATACCAAGGTGTCGACGATTTGTTGGGCCCGGTGAGTTTCAAGATTGGTGTGCCCTGCGCCCGCTTCTTCACGAATCTCTGGAAGATTATTCTGGGACGCAGAGCATTGCAATGCAGCTTTTGCCTCAATCATGAACGTCTTTTCCATCCAATGTCACTTTCGGTACACCATTCTGAAACCTGTTATGAACGCGCAAGGCGAACCAGGACATTTGTTGGAGAGCGGTGACAATCCAAAACCTTCCTTGGCATGATATGATGATCCGCTTCAAGCTGAAGAATTTCCCGAGGTGCTGAACGGAAGTATTGTGGCAGCTAGCTGGAATAAATTACAGTCATTACTCAACGTAGCAAATGGTCATTGGTATTTTGAGGCCACTGGCTCTAGTTCTCCTGGCTTCTAGCTCTCTTGGTATCGACCCTGGGATCATGATATCGCTGTTGTGTCTGAAGGTTGCTGGATATTCTATGTGAAATCTGGCAAGTATGGCAAGTCCAAACTTGTTTATCAATGTCTATCATCCAAACACAGTGCACACGCTCCAAACAAACTTTGGCCCAGGGGTCAGAGGTAGTAGACCGCTGCATAAGGGCCGCGGTCGCCCACGGTGGCCGCATCTGCCCCACGCCGATGACGCTTTAAGAAGAATCTGTCGTGACCGGAGACGTAGCTTCAGTCTTATGAAACACTCCTGGATCTAAGCTCAAGAGTGTTTTTGCTACTTGGCAAAGGGCCTAGCCTCACTTGCGCCCATCAAAACGGCTCACTTGCGCCCACCTTCATGTGTACCTATCTTCATGTACATAAACAACCTTTTAGGGTTTATCTTTTTAGGGGACAGGGGGGAGACTGGGGGTTAGGGGGGACTTGGGGACAAGGTATCAACATCTACTTGCGTCAAATGACTGAAAGGGGCTGCGCGGGCACAAGCGAGACAAATCCACGGGCACAAGCGAGGCCGTATTCCTTGGCAAATGTACTCATTTTTACAAAGAAGCTGGTACTGATTAGTTGCACTAGATTTACGTGGTCTCTTCAAACGTGAGATGACAACTCTGTGCAGCGTCAAAGAAACCCAATCAGCAACGCAGATTCTGACCTATGCACTGCGGAACACCCCTTCGTTTAGATCTGGTTTGGGCAAGTTGACCTGGATCCCAAATCATCATGCCATCTGACAGTATCGTGCCAGTACCACACTGGCCATGGCGGCTGGCATTCAATGTCTTGCTTCCTTGGGATGTGACGACAGCTGTTGGGACAGCTGAACCAACTGAAGTGATGCACAAAGTCCTAGGTCTAACCCAAAATGAATTGCACCATATCAGGTTATGCTTACGTGGTGGTTTGGGTTGGTGGTTTGGAAGTCTGGAAATCAGAGGTTTCAGCAAATAGATTATAAAAAAGAAAACACATTAAGTCAAATTAAATAGTGTGTTTATGGAATTTAGAAAACAATTTGAACAAAATTTGTGTAATTAATTATAACTAATCAATTAATACGTAATTAAAAATATCTAAGGCTATTTTCATTTTAATCTATTTGAATATCTGAGTCCAATCTAACTAACTTTTTATCTGTCTTTCTATCTATCATTGCCTTGGACTCAGGTGGAATTAGTAAAGGCCTGCGGTTTCTGGTGGCTTTTCCTGGTCACGTTGGGCCTGGTTGGGACCGCAACGACGCTGACACAAAGTTCTAAGCCCAGTGCACCATCTCTCGCTTAGGATTGATGGAAGTTGCGTGCCACGATCACACTGGGATCATCCCAGAGAATGCTTCCAGACCATTTTTCAAATGACGGTCGCCTGCTAGATGATCCAATTGGAATGAGGCAAATTCATCGCTGCATGAGGGTGAAGCAAAACGGAGGTTATGACACCAGTGGTTTTGTGAGAGTTTGATCTTGCGATCCAAGATAGGGTTTAAGGGTTCTCGAAGTGGCAAGGTGCCCTGAAACTCTTCCCTTGCGGGGATCAATTGCCAAACATCCCTTTGATGGCATGGGATTGTGTGATCAAAGCACGTCCAAAACCAGAACAATCACGTTCTTTGCGCCCTTCGGAGGCACTGAAATGGCGCAAAAGAAAACGTCTATCAGCCACAGGTATTGGACAAACGGATACAATCGGATTAATAGATTGTCTCAATCTAATGAATCTAATGGGTCACTGGAATGGGTACCACACGGCGGTTGCAGCTCCAATTTTGAGCGTCAGAAAACCTGTGGAGAAGATGCCACGTGCATCTAGACAAACCAATGACAGGATGCATGTAATGAAATTCTGCACAAGCAGGGATTGTGAGTGTCCAAAGTGTGGAGTTTTGTCCATGGTGGAGAAATAAGTGACTTCAAGTGTCCTCAACCGGAAACAACAATCATGCTGTATCAGTCATATCAGGTGGAAGGGAGCTGGCCCTTTGCCAAGTAGTTCTGTGGTGGAAACATGGCAGCTCTCAGTTTTGGTATGTTTTAGGGCTTCAATGCGAAGGACAAGCGGTTGTACCTTCGCAATGAAGTTGTCTCTGTGGCTGAAAAAAATGTCGGCTAAACAGCGATACGGAGATATGCTCTGATTCCATGTAAGGTGTCGGGAATGCGAAACTGTAATGATTAAAACACATGGTTTTTTGAGTGTACATACAAGATCAAAGGCCAAAGAATTCAGAACCAATAAGACCAATCACTCAATTGTATCAGTCAGGATGAGAAGATCGCTCGCTTGTTGAGTTCAATAATGGTTTTGACCTTACATAACTATATATATATAAATTTATATAAATATAATTTAATCCTTTAACATCTAAAGCTTCAGATTCAAAAGCTACACAAGTGGAGCTGCACAAATGAAAGCACCAAGTTTGCCACTCGTCGGGTCGGCTCTTGGAAATGGAACCAAAGCGTATTCGGACTGCACTTGACTGGCAGAAGGAGAGTCGCCCGCCCTTAAACTTTGCGGTGACGATGGGTGCCGCTGCAGTACAAAAGGACCACAGTGGCAGGAGAATGATTCAATCTGGTCGAAGTTGTGTCGCGCCTTCCATTCTCGTGGGAAGGCACACGTGCTTCTTGCAATAGGATTTTGGCTAAGTGGGAATACTCGGCATAGTTCTTACACCGGGTGGTGATGAAAAGTTGCAAGAAAACACATGTGGATTGTGGATCCCTGTGTACGACCAGTTGGCCTCGGCGGTCTCCATCTCCCCCATTCAAAGGGAGAGGGTTTGTCGCTGACATGGCTGGGACGCCAAGGCTATGCCGGAGGGCGGCCGGGATGGCGGAAGTGCCCAGGCAGGCGACCCCAGGAATTGACAAACCTCAGCTCAAAGCCATGCCAGTAACACTGTGATGGTGAGAGATTTTGGGTCCTAGCAGAGAGGGCTCCAAACCGACGGTGAAATCAAATCGGATTGAAAATTCAGCGAAAACGTGTGAAAACGTGCGACAAAGATGTTCATATTTTTCAGGCAATATTGGAGTATACTCTCAAACAAGCTGTACGGATCCCAACTTGATATCATCAAACGTCATGATCAACACTGCTTGGTTCCCCTTTTTCTCAGAGTCCTCATGCAAACCCCCCTCCACGGTGAGGTTTGCTGAAGCGACAGGGTTTTCCAACCACCCCAGGTTCCCCTTGGTCGGGGCATGGAACTTTGGACGCGTTGAACTCCGCGGGCTGGTGGGTATCCACTCCTCAGCTTGACCATCACATGAGAAATCACATAGACATTGACATAGGGTATTCAAAAAGTTGACGATTTCAACTTGGCACAGATCCTGATACCAACTGATTCAAAGCTCAGTGGCCGATGTCGTCTTCTTCCATCTTTCTTCGCATGACCTGAGGATGCTCGCTGGCTCCTTTCCCTATTCCAAACTTAGTTCACGAAACCATTTTCAACAATGTAAGATAATAGGTGATGACACTGCAGTCCAAAGATTCAACCCAGTAAAATCATGTGGCTGAGGGCTGGAACCCATCATTGACATCATTTAAGGCTCCCACTTGAATCCAAAATTGCCAAGCTTAAGGCCCGATAGCTAAAAAGAAATGGGCCCTTCACCAAAGTACTATGGCAGCACCTGCTACAGTTTGGGAGTCTAAGTTGGTCTATATTGCTAGCACAGTAAATTTCAATGTAGATGTATGTAGATACAAATTTCATCCCCAAAATGGTAGGAAATGCAGCACTTTGGCGGAATTCCGAGGCCTCAATGCCCTTTTCGAATTCGATCGGGAGTTTCCTGGGCCGTTGGGCTGTTGGGCCGTTGCCCTTTTCGTGGTTCAATGATGGGTCCATTTCTCAGAGAACTGTGCGGCGAACAAGGCCACATGGCGGCATACATCCCCTGAAAGTTCCACACAGTGGGATAGCAATTAGCATCAATTAGCATCAATTAGCAATCTCCAATGTAGGCTCTTGCAACTTCGATGAAAACTTGTGTAGAACTCCACAGAAATGAAAACCAACCCAGGATTTTTCAGTGATTTCAAGTGGTGGCAACATGAAACCTCTGGTGACTGCCAAGTTTCGCCACACGTGCTAGGAAGATCTTCAGGTCCTTGCCCACTAGCAGAGAACTGTCTACAGAAAAACCATGGCTGTTGCGGCTGTTGCCATTAAATAAAACCTATTTAAACCTCAGGGTTTTCTATAATATACACATATATATATACATAATATGTATGAATATTTTTTTCTTGATCCAATTCAAAGACCACTTTGAGCTGCAAAGGATACCTGTATCCCAGCCGATTGTACTGATTCATAGATAAGGGTCAGAAGAATCACCTTGAAAAAACATTAAGCATCATTAAAACATGTGTTAGAAGTTTGAATCCCGTACAACAAGCAACCAACAATGGTATGTTTCAATAGCTCATTTGGGTGGTCAAACTGGTGCACTGGACCTCTCAACTTGGCTTGTTTGAGGGGTTCATCATTTGAACCCAAAGTTTTGATTGTTGTAGGTTAAAGCATCCCAAAATAGATGGTTCGTATTCGACCCATAGCTGATGTCAATTGAAAGAAAACTGTTCCAAACTCGGCACTTCGACAAGAGGCTGATGCATGAAGTGCTGCAGGATCCTTTTCCTTGGAAACGACGGGGAAGCATCAACTGAGGAAACATTCATATCGAAGAAGCATTTTCCATGTAGGTTTGATCCATGTGGGGCGAAAGTGGAATTCCAGTGGTGTAGCAAATCATTTCCGCTCTTGTTCTACATGGCCATAAATTGGTGAACAAGTTACCATATCAAGGCAACCCCCCAATGATTGGCCCACCAGGACACTCGATGCTAATCCCTGCGGAGCTTTGGCTCTAAATTGGGACCATGTTATAAGTGTTATAAATTCTCACAACGTATCCATCTTTTCCTATGCACCAAACGAGTCAAGCATCCGGCTTGTCTTTCGACGGCTTATCTTTCGACGGCAGCGGCTTATCTTTCGAGAATCTCGATCGATTTGAAGATCGAAGTGATGAGGAATGGAAGACCTCGCAGTAATCGGTGCCCTGAACTGGACCTGGAGTCTCCTGATGCTTGGTGATGGTAGATGGTCCCTCAAAAATCGTCCCTCGTATGCGACTGATATACTTTTTGCTTCTTGGAGTCACAACAAATGGCTCGTCCAGAAACTGGATCCTCTCCTCTTGATGCTCCTTTTGCAGATGAGACATGAGTTGCTTTCAAAACAGGTCCGAAACCTTGTAGCCTTAGGTATCACAAATACTTTCATGCCCAGATGCCATCACGTCGAAAATGGAGAGTTCCGGCGGTTCTTCCGCAGTGGGTTGAGCCCAACGCTATGACTTCGGAAGGCGGCTGGACATGACATTAAGAACACCACACCATTTTGAAACGCTAGGAGTTCTAGGAGCTACTGATATCTACTGATCATTCGGTTACAATTTTGCACAGTTTTGCTCCGGGAAGTCTTCCAAGAACCTGAGATTTTCATAAGATTTCTGCCTGGCGCATCCACCATCCCTTGAGGCTCCCACAGCGAAATAGCTGGTGTTTTCTTGTGTTCCCCGGGATCATCAGAGAAACGATAGGCTTGACCCATCCCAAGTTGCTCAAAATCGCAGGGATTGGTTATATCCCCATCCATAACCCCCTACTGGTATGAGTTGATATACCTCGGAAATAGACAATTCTTGGTGAATATTCCATAGCTTTGGCTTTTCATATGCTTTGTACAGCCTTTTATGGACCCAACCTCGTCACCAGTTGCTTGACCGAACACTTTATCGGTGTCCAAGTGGCCAGGATGCTCTTGATATCCTCTGCACTGGGAGACTTGCCAGCCAAGGCCTTGGATCCAAAAACCTGGTGGGGGGGCCCAAAAACCATGGCCGTTTTCTGAGACTCCAACCGGGACCCCGGAGCTACTTGGAACAAGTTGTAAATCGTTACCAGCGTTACCATGTTTGGTCCCTGCAAATAGCTCAAGGGTCTCAAGGGTCATATCCTTAAGGTGCAAATTAAGTCTGAAATTCCCTCGGAGCTTCTTCTCAAGTGGCAAGATCCTGCAGAGTCAAAGACTTCTACATGGCAATCGAGGAGTTTTTTTAAAAATTTCGTACTGGAAATAAGTTGACATAAGTTGACTATAGGAGTTATAAGAACAAAATCACCCAATTCCAGTCTGTCACTCTGTCACACCGAGATGCGGCCATCAAATAAGCGGCGACGTACTTCATGCCCATGACTGCGGCCTGTGTGATCGGATCTACTGGCATACTCAGCCCCCAAAGATGCATCCGTAATTTTTCGCAGAATTGAGAGAGGTTGTCTTGTGGTCTAGCTGTGAACTTTAAGGGTCCAGCATGACTCTATGGCATAGTGTGACATAGTATGAGCTGAAACCAGCAGACTGTGAGATCAGTTCCTTTCAAGTGTCGACACTTTGTTCCAAGGACAGAGCTGAAGACACAGATTCCAACAGTGGGAAACACCAGGTCACCCACCTGCAACTGGACTGTTGGTGTTGGGACAGTTGGTTCGCGCCGTTTGCGACAGTGAGCCCTATGTTGCGGCCATACCTTCATGGGTCCTGGGCCTAGGAAGGATGCAGGTGGACATCCAGTGAAGAAATTAGCATGATAAAGAATATTTTGGTTGGCAGATTCAAACCCACTGAAAAATCAAATTGAGGATCACCGTCCCAAAACGTGATCAAAATCACATTTGAATCCACCAACTGGCTTCAAACATCTGAATGTTGGGCAGTTTATCGGAACTTGATGATTGTGATGCAATTGGATCAGGTGACGCATGGATCTGCAAACGTTGTTGCATTCATCCTTTGATAACCTTATGTTTGGGATGTACCATGTCCAGGTCAACATATTGTATGGACACCTGAGGACATACCTGAAATTGGAGCAACCGGCACCAATCTCTCAGCCGCTTCTTTTTGCAAATTTTGCCATTAACATTGCTGAGGAGCATGGGCTCTGTGGCCAGAGGCAAATACTGAGATGCAGTGGAGGTACCTTGAACCGATCATATCACCCTGATGTAAACAACATGGCAATAACTACGGTTGGTCTCATTTGAAGGCAACCTGCTGATCTAAACCCTTGGAAGTAGCCCCAAACCATGACCCTGCCGCAGGAGAAAAACCCACAACAGGTGATAGAAATTAATCACAGTTTCCACAGAACAAGATCCCTCCGCGGCATCTGGAAGCCCGGGCAGCCCACGTTCGCCAGCCCTGACCGCTGTGCCAGAGAGAGGTTCCTCTCCATGGGCCCATGTTCGGCCCGTACAACGGCCTGGGATCGATTCGCTATTTCTATAATCATTGACCAGCGTACCTGTCATCAGTTTCGTAGTGAAAAGGCACAAGGGTAGATCCAGCTCCGTTTCGGAGCAATTGAGATTTCTTACCAACCATGGCTAGACGCCAAAACTATACTTTCGCAAAGCTGGTTCGTTCTGACGGATCCCCAGCAGGATACTTGGAAGTCAGAGAATCATTGGCCGCAGCGATGGCTGTGTCGTTCTTATCTGAAACGTCTGTGTATGTCTGACATTTTCCCTGTAAAACAACAAGTCACTGAAACCGGAATCTGCGCGGTATCCCGCAAACTACAACACCCACTTACATTCCCTGCTCGGTGGGATTGGTCCAACTAGATTCCATTCAAATGATCATCCCATCATCCCATCATCCCATAAACCAAAAATCACCATAAATCAGGCCCCGGCTTTGGAACAAGTGATCACATCGGTGACTTCAACACATGTTCGCCACTGCATCTCATCGCCGCAGGGTTATCTCAGCATTGGGGCTCATCAGCCTGGCGATTGAAACTGGTCAAGGCTTCTCCAGGCAACCTGGCCATGGAAAATCCTGAGTTGCAAATGTTGTAGATGATTTTCCCATGTTTTCCCATGTTGTTTTTCTCCATGTGAAAATGGACTTGGCCAATTTAAAGCAACTGTAATGGGGATCTTCCAGCCATGTTCACCCGCCTGGCTGGTGGAGGGGGTACTCGTGGAGAAGCCTGAGGGACATGAGGTGTGGGGATATCGGTGAGGATTGAATGGTTAATGGTTGTGTAAAATCAATTTTTGGGGATTTAATATGATTTAATGGGATAGACTAAGGCTAGGAAATCCATCCAATGAATTGACCTGGGAAAATCTGGGGCTTACTGTTGGAAAATGATCAAACATCAACACTCGATTCTAACCGTATAGGGATCATCAATAATAAGTATTTAATATCATTATGTTTCAAACTGGAACTTGGTAATATTGGAGGTTATCAGGATCCACATTTTGGCGTTTCGCCTGATTCACAGCTCATGGATTCTGATAATCCCCAGTAGATTTCGGGTAGTATAGCAGCCCTCTAAACCAACCAGCCCGCCCACCAACCAACCAACCAACCAAAAAGTATCTTTGAAACTTTCAAATTGGATGACGTGAAACCCCAAGGTAAATTGGCATCTAGGAAATCAATGGAAAACAAATTGTGAATTGTTCTGGTTTGCAAGAGTTTGCGTGCTCTTCCCGCAATGGTGGACATCCTATCCTTCAATGATACTGGGATGACTCAACTATCAACTCAGGCGATGCTTTAAACTGCACCAAAACAGTGTGCGAAACCCATGAGACAACCTCACTTGCCATATTCCGTCTTGAAACTGCGTAAGTAAAGAACCTGAAACCCTTTTGGGATACTTATCCAGGTGTATAGACATGTGTATCCGCACGCCCCCCTTCTGATCTACCCAAAAAAACTCAAGTGCTATCCGCAACAGCATGATAGTTTCAGCACTTTTTCCAATACCATACACCGGTTCCTTCCGGAACCTTTGGATGCTGCGCCAGAACTGGCAGAACACAATTTGGATGGCGCGCCAAACCTGCAAGAACCTGATGTGGACATTGCGCCAGAACTGTCCGGAAGCTTCTCCGGAACCACGCCTGGAAGCTTTGCTGTTGCGAGTGTGCATCCCGGTCAGTGATCAGGGCCGTCGTTGTCTGGGCCGTAGCCCTGCCGCTCCAACTGCAGCTTTCTGTCGAGCTCCGTGGCTGGCACCATTTCTGCAGTTGCTATGTGAATAACCCCTACCCAAGGGCGACCAGAAGACACTTGTCTCAGCCCAAATCATGTCTAAACCTAAATCCAAAAAGGAATCCAATTTCCATTGGTTCACATATTCATTTATATTCCTCAGCTAAAGCCATCCCCCCGAAGAAAAATCGCCTACCCTTAACGAGTTGGCTTTGTCGCCTGTTTGGAAAGGGCATTGAAGGTGGATCATAGAAGAGGACGTTGAAGGTAGATCATGGGACGGGGCGTGACCATATTTTATATACATATTATATGATTTTTTGATATACATATTATATATATACACCATCATCAAGCATCCTCATCTTCTGGCAGCTCATTGCCAGGTTCCCCAGTTGCGAGGACCATGGGCCTTATCCATGGGCTTGGCCAAGGGCTGCCACTTGGGCGGTGAGTTGCATGGACCTCCACGGGCATCCAATCAGTCAATGGACATTGAATCAAAAAACAACTGGAACACGGTTGAACAATGTTGAACATAGGAAACAAAGGAAGTATATGAAATAACAATAAATCATATATATGTGTATATATATATGTATATATATATATGTATGTATATATATATATATATGATACATGAAAATATAAATGGCAAACAGGGGTCCTTTTTCAGTCCAGATTTTGATCCAATACTAGGGCCTGTAATGTCTGGTGCCACGAGTCATAGGGGGATGCCCCGTGGCCAACAGCTTCATGGGCTTCATGGGTGAGCACAGAAGCTACAGCGGATCTTCCATGAACAGCATTGTGCATCAAGCAACATACGGCCATACCTGAAATCAAGGCCAATGTGGATCAACTTTCAGAATTAATTTCTTGGTGCGATACAAACGTAAAGATCAAATAAAATCAATCAACGTCCCTTGGTCCTCTGCTCCAGGCTACATTCTTCCAAAATGGCTCAAAAATTCTTGACCCCATGCGATCCGCTTCGGTGCGCCTACGGGTGACCATGCGCGTCGCAAAGCGCCTATGGCAGATGGCATGAAAAAGTCATACTGTGTCAATAGAGTAAGACATGGAAATCCATGGGTTTCCCTAGGAAAATGATCTACACATTTTGGGGGGTCATATGAGCCACTGATAGCCACTGCATATCTTGCCCCATTTCTCAAGACATTTAGAGTGTCCAGCTTTAAAAGACATTGGTGTCTGCTTTTGTTGTTCAACTTCACTCAGCGACCCTTGAAGATTCCCTCCTTGCGATTTTGATCTCGCCATGGGTGATGTTGGTTGCCCTGGCATGGTGTGGAAGAGACATGCGGATCCCTGCAGTGTCTTGTTGGCTAGAGGATTTTTGTGTTCACCGATGCAGGTGGGCAACATATAATATGCATATATAATATCTGATTTGTGGTTCTACTTCACCAAGTATTATAAGTGACATATTGGAACAAAGGGTGTGAAATGCCATGGAACACGGCGTCCAACCATGAGAATCTCATTGGCCATTGGCGTCTAGGCATTCCCTCCAGGGGATAAAATCAAATACAACAAATAAGTCTAAGAAATACGGGCATAACATAAATCTACCAAACAAATACCATAAATATACCATAAGTATACAGCATCAGAATACCAGAAAACTACCAGAAAACTGCCAGAAATACCCACTTTGCAGATTTTTCCCACGGGTCATGCGTAACGCTCACGTTTCGCCTTGTCGGAGGTGCGCAGCCCAGTCAGTTGGGTGGAAATCTTCACCTGCACCATCCCCAAATGGGTTGGTTTTTTTGGCTTTACCACATGACAAATGTGTATATCATATATATCTGTTTACTATGATTCTCTATATATATATATATATACATGCGATATATATATATATATATATATATACACACAGAGGTAGAGATTGTGATGGATATTTGTAATGGTCCTCATGTACACATCAAGCTATGAGTTTGTGTGACAAGCTGTGTGCAGTTGTGGTGGGAGCCATGGCTGGCCTTTTGCAGCTGCTCCTGACCCATTCATATCATCAAGTTAGATCCCCGGTGGATCAGTTCTCGGTTTTCACGACCTATATGGATCTCTTTTTTGTATTACATATATTACATACATATATTTCATACATATCGATAATCAGCAGGATATTAGTTATATATATGATATACTCATAGATGACCCATAGATTAAGACAGCCATTGTCTAACCCCACCTGGAGCTCCCGAGAAGGCTGGTGTAGCTGGCGCTGGCGTGGAGGCGACGGAAGTCTGGCACAAAAGCCGGGGCCCACAGGTGGATGGGTATACCATCTGGTTTTGACTAACATAGCCATGGAAAATCCCCATTTTTCATAGGTAAACCATCTATTTCTATGGGCCATCTATACCATGGCTATGTTAAATAACCAGAGGGTACATGGAATAACATACTAGGCATGTAGATGACATGAGATGAGTACGTGTTACCAATCCTGAAGTAGATAGAGTACGTGATTGTTCCCATCGCCTCCTCTCGCGCCGGCGCCAGCCTGAGGCAAAAGATGGCGTCAAAGAATAAGCCTTTAAGAAAATCCAGTGGCCTTGTACATGGTAACCTGGTATGTAGTAGCATCATTTTTGTTCAATCATATTCCCAATTGACATGACCATTTTGGGATATCCCCCCCATTGGACCCTGGAAGCAAGACAACATGCCGAGGACTCACTCACAGCTAGTGCCACTGGATACTGAGTTTCAAATATCATCGGATTGAATTGGATACCCTCTGGTTATGACTAACATAGCCATGGTATAGATGGCCCATTCATAGATGGTTTACCTATGAAAAATGGGGATTTTCCATGGCTATGTTAGTCATAACCAGATGGTAGATGTTTTGAAAACCGTTCGGCCTTCCAAGCAAGGACATGAGGCCTTGCGGACCTTCCAGTGCTGCCACCTTGGAAGTGTAAAGCCACTCATCTTTTTCACTCCAATGTGGTAAACCTGGTATTTGGGATGGTTTTTACCACATGGTAAACCCAATATCTCAGTAAACCCAATGTGGGTCCCGGTTAATGTTGATGGTTTACTGTTGGCTTTATCTCTCGAAATGTGAGCACCCGACCACACGAGCGCTTGGAGTTCCTGGGAGGCACAACAAAAACCTCGTTCCAGTGCTTAAAACCTGCCGTTTCTCTCGGATTTTCAACGTATCAGAAGTGGTTGCCGTCCTGACAGCGCGGCCCGCACTTTGGCTTCAGGCCTGATGGCTCGGCGAAATCCCAAATTCTCTCGGCCTTGATGGTGGGGAATACCCATGATGTTGATGTTGGATAGTGAATATAGTGATAAACGTTATAAACAAGAGCATGGATAATGGAACATAGGCGATTCGTGGATTATTGTGGCTGGTTTTGATATATGAAGCTCAACCATCCTCCTTTTTCTGTGCCATGGTCAAGACACAGTATATCGGGGATGGTCATCATGATCATCCATCCAATATTGCAAATCCTTCCAAGGTGTCTATAAATCATCCCTATGAAAATAGATTGATGACCATTCATTCCCTTTTATGGGAACATACACCATGTTTTGACCATGGCACATCACATATCAGTAACTTAAATCCCGGTTAAATCCCCTTCAATTTCTGGGATTATCAATGATTATCAATTCTGGCCATCTACAACCCACGGAGCCCCATTCAACTGAACGCCTCGCGCTGCGTGGAGAGGACGTTGAGCCCCCGCGGTCAGGGGGTGTTGTCCTGGATTAAATCCATTCCGTTGTGGATTTCTCGGGAATCGCAATGGAATTGGCATCTGGGAGAGCATCGCATTTGGCAACCGGATCCTCCATGCGGTCGCTTGCTCCCTCCACACTTGTTGCTTGATATTTCTACATTTTGATCGTCTGGCAAACCCAATAAGAAGCCCCAAGATTACCATAAATCAGTGGTAGGGATTCTCCTGGCGCCCCGCTCCTGATGTCTTGCTCCTTCCAAGCCCATTTGCTGGTGGGTCGCGCAGGTCTGCCGACATCACCCCTCAACCCCTCCGTGGTGATCATTGACCAGGTTGGAGCAACTCTGAACACGATGGATGAACCATGTGAATAACCAGAGATGTGACCAAAACATACCAAAACCATGTCAAAGATGGGCCACGAACTGGCAAACCTGTGAACGAGGAACCCAGAACGACTCCCCAAAAGTGAAACCCTGTATCACTGTATCATTCCTGATATATCCGAAATCTTGGATGAAACTGAGATAGCCCAAAATAGGGATATACAAACATGTACCAACACCCGTTCACTCGCATAGAGCCGGCGCGCCTCTTATTTTCCTTTGGCAATGCACCTGCTGCAGAAGGGAAAAAACCGCGCATAGACATTGCCTGGACCACCTGATTTTAAACCGTATCTTCAGAACATAGAACCAGTGGCAGCCAAAGACCTGTTTCATTTTAGTTCCCAACGCAGTATGTATTGAAGTACATGGAAAGTACATGGAATAAATGTTGGAATAAACATGAAGTACATGGATTTTGGAGTACATGGAAAGTACATTTTGTAAAATGTTGGAATTCTCCAAAATCCCATGGTCGATGACTCGAATCATGACCCATCGACCCTGCGCTTTGGCGCCTTTGGCACCTTTGGCCGAGCCCTGGCGACGTGAATATTGATGAATATGAATTAGTAACATTTTAAAACATATATCATATATTATATATATATATATATCTCAGAATATCATTGTTCGAGTCATATTGGTTGCGGCACGGCAATGCTACACTCAAAATTTGCACTCCAATCGCTAGTTCGGGCCCAGCCTGTCGCATGCCAGTGCTTGCATTTCGCGGCGGACTCGCCTAAAAGCAGCGAGGACAGTCGGAAAACTTGAGATCCTTTAAGACAATGGATTGGTTTAAGGGAAAATTTGCAGAGCCCTATATTTCGGGAAAACCATGGTTTTCCTAGAGATTGTCGAAACCAATCCATTGATTAAGACACTGAGATCGATCGTCAAAAGAACAATAAAACCATGATGTAACGGGCTCGTAACAACCATGGCTGGTTTTGTTTGGCACAAAATCACCGACGGAGCGCTGCTGCACGGCATCTCATCCGGCCTCCCGGAGTTTTCGGCCCGCGCGCATCGCGGCCTTGGGCAACGCATCCATGGGGAGCCGTGTTTGTTGAAGGCAGAGATACCAACTGGATACTAACTGAAAAACAAGTCATAATTCGCGTGAATGGTTTTCCATATCTTGTGGCACTTTTTTCGTCATGCCCCATGCTTGCCCTTCAATATGGGAAAATTCCAAAAGTGACATGTGACATGTGTCGGCCACAAATCTTCATCACTGAGGTTGTGGCGGCTGAGGGCCTCGGAATCTTCATGATCTTCATGGCCTTCACCCTTTTCTGATGTTTTCTGATGGAGAAAAAACTTATGATTTTTGAGACAAACATCAGATCTCTGGATATTTGTGAATAGCCCTGTGGCTCCCCACGTGCGTTGAGGATGTTGAGGTGGGACGCCGCTCACCTGAATTGGAAAGCACAGGTGGCTTCCCAGTCATAAATGGGATATCACAGTACAGTTGGAGTGATATTCCATTTTTTATATCATAATTATTCACAATAGAACAGTTAGGGATACCACAACTATCGTCCAAAACATTTAGGTTCCAATTCTTTTTGATGGCTGGAATGGTCACCAGTAATTAGATTCAATTCCAATGCGAATATCACAGGCAAATGGTATGCAGATGGTGGGTATTCCAAGAGCCTCGCACCTTGGTGAAAAAAAGTGACGCCTTGGCACCCTGCTTTGCATATCAAAATAGTTGGTCAATGAATTAAACATCCCCATATTGCTACGGAAACCCGCGGCTTGACCCATCCCCATTTCTTGTGGTCATTTCTCCTGGAATAAACCCATGATGAACGTTGCAAATGCTCGTTCGTCAAAGTTTTTGAGGGATATCCCGGAATGACCATTTTATTGGGGACAATGATAATGATCTCAATTGGTCTCTCAATTCATGTATATCCAATCTGTCTCATTAATACCAATTAAACATCGAGATGCCCAACGAAAATTCCAATCACATTTGAACGACTACGATTCCAAGGTCGCTGTTATCTGGTTGGTGGTATACCTACCCTTCTGAAAAATGATGGAGTTTGTCAGTTGGGCTGATGAAATTCCCAATATATGGAAAAATAATCCAAATGTACCAAACCACCAACTAGTTATTGTTGTTTCCCCAACATTTTCAAGCCGCGCACGCCTCTACCCTTCGCCGTGGGCTGGCTGGCCCAGCGGAGCGGCCAGCGGTGGGACCTGGCCGACATCTCTCATCCTCCAAAAACCATGGCTTTCAATGATGAGCTTGTCGAATTGTGGATTATTTGAGATATTTGAGGCTACATATTGTAACCAGTCTTTTTTGAACCTCCATGTGGGAATATTCGTCATTGCGACAACTGATTTGGGGACCGCGTTTTTCAATGGTGAGGTGAGATCATCCGATGTATGACACAAGTTGTGATCCCAGCTGGTAAACATCGTTTTTGTCCATCTACATTTGGGTAAATTCATTGTAAATCCAATTTCTGGTCGTTGAAAACCAACTCGTCCTTTTTGGGGATTGAAGTACCAGATGCTTTGGATCACCTTGTTGCGTTCCGTTCTCAGCATTGTCAATCATCGGTGGCCTGTAGCGCGTCCACTGGAGGCCTCGGGACAAGATGTGAGTGAAGTGTTAACCGCAAAAAAGGTGTGCTTCAACGGTTCCTGCATCGATATCATGCTGGGAAAGATGTGACTTGTGGAGTTTCACGTTCGAAGGGCGGTCGAAGGCCTGACTGTGCACCAGTGATTCACCGTAAGAAAGCTCGAACGTCAGCTGTCGAGAGCTGTCGAGACGTTATGAGAAGATGCAAAGATTCAGATTGTGCAGAACTTGCCTCCATCGATTACGCAGATTCAGGAAAGCGTACCCTTGAGACGCGAAGAGAAAAAAGATTTGCGAGCGAATGGCATCTGACCACGGGCCCTCAGTGAAGAGTTGAGCAATGCAGTTGATCTGCATTCCCGATATTCCAGCGATATTCGATGCCGATGTGCTGGAAGCTCCTCTGTGTCCCAAGGACCAAACTGAAGTCGAAGCTGGTGCATCTTCTGGCGAATCGGCAAATCTTCGCAAATCTTCAGGCCAATCTTCAGCGTCTAGTTTGATATGCGTATTTGGCCACATGTTGCATTGCGCCGCAGAAAACAAACAAATTAAGTTTCATGACCCAGGAATTCATGCCAAGACTTTTCTTTCTTTTCAACTTGTAGTGTTTGTGATCATCACATCGCGAGCTGTGTTGTTTGCATTAGCTACACTGTCTACGTAGTTACATTTCATGGAATCCATGGCACTTTGTCATATGCTCTCCCATTTTGCACAGATGAAAACACCAAATGGGCATCATACAACTTCTATGCACCTGTAAATTGCCCTTAGTCGCTAGGAAATCACCCACCTTTCCTCTTCAAACACACACTTTGTTCCTGATCACAGTGTTGACTCTTTTGCTCATTCTTTTCCTGCACCATGCAGTTGCGTGCCCATGAAACATGCTGTCGAGAAACGGTTCCACCGGCAGAGGCATGCCGCCTGCAGCAAGGAGGCAGATTTGTTGGGTGCAACATACGGTTCATCTTCCGAATCACCCAAATCTGATTGTGGGTTATCATGGTTGACCGCATATCTTGGCCACCTCCCTTGTTTGATTGCTTTCATCCGACGGATGTAATCTTGGCGGTCTTGGTATTCTTGGTCTCGTCTCGATTGATAAATCATTATTACTTTGGTGGGTTGCATGTCCATACGAACGGCAACATCCATCAGCTAGCTACCTCACCTCAAATTCATCGGGTTTACTGTTGATTTCATCTTCTCTCGTTCTAAGTTTTGCTGGCAATTCACAATTAGCTGGTACAATTTGTGCCTAATTTCTAAGGTCATCTTAGGTAAGCCCCTCTTATCGAGCTATTTTTAGTGCTTCCCTGGAGCCATTGCAGTCCCGCCTGGGCACGGGCCCAGAACGCGGAGCCCGACGCTCCGCGGATGGCGTGGTTTTTGCTGCGGGGCGTGGCGGTAGGGCGTCGCGAGGACTTGACAGCCAGTCCTGGAGGACTTGATGGGCCAATTTCTATCGGGTGATTGTGGAAAACTTATGGCTGGTTGGTGGTGCAATAACCAAATTTTGTTGTTTTCCTATGAAAAATGGAGGTTTAACCATAATTTAACCATGAAACATGGATCTATAAGCTGGTTGGTGGTTAAAAAACCATCTTGAAAAATATGAGTTCGTCAATGGGAAAGGATGACATCCCATGAAAAAAATGGCAAAAAAAGTTTGAAACCACCAACCAGATGGTAATTGGTTCTAATCCATGGTCAGACAGCAATTGTTATAGCAATTGGTTCTTATCCATATTGGTCAAATAGGAATTGCTTTACGTTACCTGCTATCACCAATTCTTGTAGATGTATCTCTATGGGAAAGTGATGGTGATCTTTGAGGGTGACGATTGCTGTAACTATGGTTGTAGTTTGTTTATGGTCATGAACCAAAAACACATAGGTATTGATTAATAATGTATAGGTAGCTACTGGGCATATAAACACGTATCATGTGTGATTTTTTAAATGGATATAAGTCTAATGGGGGGGCATAACCTACCAACAAAGTAGGGATCGGCAATGTATCTGGGCAAACTGTAAAGTGGTGAATGGTCGGCAAAAAACATCAAGCATGAAAAACATCGGGTATTCATGCACAATCATTGGTTACTAGGCACTGATACTGGTGAATGCTTGGTTTTATAGAAATTTACCGAAAAAACACCAGGACTAAACCACCACGAAATGGAGGCTGTTGCCAGTATATCTCGGTAGACTGGTGAAGGATAGGATTTTTAGTTTCTCTCAATGGGTATTAAAGGAAAAAACATATATAGTATGAAGTCAACAATGACAGGGTACGTACTGGGTATATGAACCCATATGCCTAGGGTTTTTTGGACTGTCCATGGGGTATCACCAGATCCATTGTTCTCTTTTTACCAATAACAAATGGTGCAAATGGGGATAGGTGCCACCTTTGGGAACAGCTGTTTCGGTGCTCACAGCAGGGCTTGGGACTGTAGTTAATCATGGATCTGAGTGCAAACATATACAGGAGATATCACAATTTATCAAAGATAAGAATCATCAGGATCCAAGCTTCTGTCACAGGAAGGCAACCTGTAGTTTTTGGAAAAAAACCACAACATGTTCGTTGCTAGGAGCTCCTCTGCTATATATGGGGTTCTTGGTAACCTCATGTTGTGGTCCTCCTTGTGTTGACTGAATTCATGGAGGTATCAAGACAGATCCAACCAAGAAGAGTTGTTCCCGTCTGGAAGATCAGAACATTGCGACTGATGCATAGCGTTTTTGAGGAATCAGAAACAAGTTCACATCGACTGCTCCAATGGCATCTCATTGCAAAGGAACATTATAATCATTGGAATCACTTCCAATATTATTATAATGATATATTGCCATTGGATAATCATCTTCCAATATTACAATCATTCTGGGATTCACCAAATTCGGATTGCAGAAGACACGCTTGCAGCATCGCTCCTGTGGCGCCGTGTTGGTGGAGCCTCACATGAACGGCTTGAGCCCATCCCAAGGTATCAACTAGTCATCGACCTATCTAGTTGAAGTCCCTCAAAATCGGAGATCTTACGGGGTATTTCATAAGGATACAAGCCAACAAAACATGATGATGATGATGATGATGACGACGGTTATAGATGGTTATAGCACACATTTATCCACTGGTTGGTGGTGTTTGACCCATCCAAAAATTCTCATGGGGTCACTTGGGGATCATCATTCCACCACCAGCCTTGGATCTTTGAAAGAACCGTGACAAGTTGTACTGGAACGCCCAGGTGGTGGATGAAATTGGTGGTGCCGTGGACTGATTGGCTCAAGTGGGGAGTCAGTGACTAAAACTGGTCGCTTCAAATAGGCAAAAAACTATCAACCAACAGGGCCAGAGCGGTCTACCATGGTCTACCCTTGCCAATGTGAAGAATTCTGAGCTGGTCTGGGAAGATGACGACGGTTCTTCATATTTCGATAAACATCACCAACAGGGGGTCCCAACCAGCGCAGAATCTTGAGTGTCTTACCCCCAAAAACCAGGGTTTTTTGTAAAGCCTTTTTGAAGGATATGGCTGTCAAAACCCCCGGACAGTAGCGCTTCAATGCCCAGCCTGTGTTGCTGAGGCTGTCCCTCACCTTGACCCGAAGAGAAGATTGATATTAAGGGATCATCAAACTGGGATCATCAATAGATTAGAATAAACAACCCCTACCTGGAAAAGAAAACAATTTTTGAATATGTCCAATGAGGTAGGGATTGTATATGTTGTCGATTTCTATCTCACGGAGTTGTGTTGCGGACACGAGACTGATCTGAACGTTCATGGGTTTCGCTGCACCGTGTGGGCATCTACAAATCCACTCAACCCCTGCTCTGTGTCTTACTGTCAGACAAGAATGCACCAAAAGGACCAATTGATTCGAAACCAAATGGACGATACAACCCGCATGGAACCAGTGAAACAGGCAAAATCAATTGCAGTTTATTTAGAAAATCCTTCGTGTGAGAACCAAGCGGACACCCTCCAGGGATATCTGTTTGGAAATCCCATATTGGCTTAGGTGTCATGGGGTACCCCAAAGGAAACCTATGAAGAGTAACTATTGTTGGTTAAACCAAAAAGAAACAACATAAATTGGTTGGCTATTAGCCTGATATGTTCACCAATTATAGAGGTTTCCAATCCATGGTAGCCCATAAAAACAATCCGTTTTGGGGAGCTTTCGATGGCCTCCTTCACACCTTTCTCAAGGCGAACTAGCTCAGCAGAGACCGGTGGAGTGCCAATAAAGTAGACCTAGACCAGAGAGATTCTGTGGTAAGCCAAACAATAGGCCAGCAATGTGGTAAATAGTTGGTTTTTGAATCAATATGTTATACATGTATATATATAATATATACATATGTATATATTATAGATAAGACATATGCAATGTGGGTTAATTCTCTGGTAAACCTGAGCATAAAGCATCACCAAGTGGTAAAGATGGCTTTATGGGTTTACCACAGTACATGGAAAAACTCGTCCATTTGCGGGTGGTGAAGGTACTCCACAATCTCCGGCAAAAAGGTGGATCTCTGGCGTGAGAACCATACGCCTTGCTTGATTTTCCAGTGATCCCAACAATAACAGGTGGAAATGGTGGAACATTTTTTCACATTTTCACATGTTCGGGGTGTGCCACAATCCACAACCCGAAAATTTCGTTCGACCCGTGAGTGAACCATCAATGGTGCCCATGGTGCCCATATGGTGCGGCCAATTCTTCCACCTCGGCCAGGTTTGTCTTTGCACCTGGCACAAGCACAATGGCTATGCCCAAAAATAAATGCTAAACAAGGTCAATGATAATGGGGAGAGCCAGGGTGAATGCAACCATGGTGAACAAATTGTTGCTTCTGATTTACCAAAATTTCCATCTATCGCTGCCTCATAAACAATTTCGACATCTGACGAAAGCAACGTCTTGGCCTTTATTCTTTTTTGTGGTGGTTGCACTGGGTGTTTTTCACAATAAACTAGAGAGAACAACAAACAGTACTGAAGAACAGGCGTTGCGTTTGTCCATCTGCGCCCGCAGTGTGTCGGCTTTGTCTTTGGCGAAACAAGTGGAACAACAAGTCCAAAGAGCCTTGAGAAAAAATGTGGTGCCATTTTTTTTTGCGATACTGTGCAGGCTCGCTGAAAACAGGATGTGAAACGTGAACGCTACTACGGTACAGCTTTTTGCATGAGAAGCTCGAGAGAGTGGCCTAAAATGACAACCTTCGGAATGCAAAAGCAGTTGAATGTCTGGTCAGCACAGCGTAGGCGAGACTGTCTGTGCGAAAAAATGCTATGTGTTTCCGACAAGTCGTGACTTCTTTCTCTTTAATCTTGGGCTAGCACCTCTATTCCAAACATCATTGCTCACAGCTGCGAGCGAAACAAATGACACAATAAACAAATATAAACAACCTACTGCCCACGGTAATTGTGCACCTGTTCTTTAAAATATCGGTGCAAGGGCTCTTCCATATTAAGTGTCGTAGATTTGAGGAAAGTTGGGCATTTCAATGGGGCATCTCAGATCTCAGGAGCAACTTTTCTGTCTGCGAAACCGCGAAGGAAAGCATGCGGAAGCGCAGGCCACTCAAGAAAAAAATCTCATTGAACACGTCTGCAAACCCAAAAAACAACGATTGGATGCGATTGGTATGGCATGTGCCAATCAAGAAGATCCTGCCCTACAGAAGCCACCCTGCAAAGCGTCAGAAACCGAGACACTCCGTTTCCACATGAAAGAAAGTGTTCGGAAAACAGGTTGATACAGGTTGCGGTGGCTCAGCTGTCAATTGAATATACCCACAACATAGACCCTAATCATCCAATCGCCCCATTCAACTATGGGCAGCTTTGTAAAAAGTGCGCCGCCGGGCAGGGCAACCTGGGTGCTTAAGTCTGGCAACTATGTCAAGATTGGAATGCTCAACCACCCATGGGATACAATGTTGCAAGTTTGGGCCGGCCTTGGGTCTGAAAAGTTTGCAAAGTTGTTTTTTTTTCATTTGTTCAATGTTCTGTTCGTTTTGATTTTTGGTGTTTCATTCATTTTTTGCACTTTGGTATTTTCTTTTTAAACCATTCAAGGTCCTTGCTGAACACCATCTGTGCAAGTTACTGCAACTCACCAACTTGAAATAAACCAATTTGGGGATGATTCCCAATACTAAACATCAGATCGTTATGCTGTGTACGTTACCCATTTTCTATGCCAATGGTGGGATCTTCAAGATCTCAACTTTTGTGGACCAACAGCACAAGACATTGCCATTTCATTGATATGTGATGCATATCTAAATTCATATCAAGTTAATATACACGTTTGGGTTTGTCTGAAAATCATATATATATATACTCATCAAATAGCAATGTTAATGGGAAATACCATGATTGTATACCCATCAGCAATCTGAGTTGGAAATTAACGATGATTGAGGCCTTCCAGTTCCAGCGACTTCAGCTGCAAGGGCGGCGACACCTTGGGTCTGGAAAGGCCCACTGCAGGTTTTTTTTCAATTTTGGTCCCTCATCTCAATATGGTTGATTTTGTCAGATTTATACATACATATGTATGTATGTCTGTATGTACGTACGTACGTAGGTAGATAGGTAGGTAGGTAGGTAGGTAGGTAGATATGTTTGTACACTTGTATATATATAAATATATAAGATCCTCAACTATATCAATTATATCAATATTCTAAGATTCATTTTGTTTTTGTCCATATCATCAATACAATGAACATCTCAAAGATAACCATCAAAATCATCCAAGGGCGGTGAACCTCACCGCAACCCTAAGCTTCCAAACGACCAAGTTGCTTTTGGGCGAGGTGTCCTGGCCAACGCCCAATGTTATACGCAACCGATACATATAACCGATACAATTATTGGGCGATATGGTTATTGTATGATAAAATTGTTGATGGTACTGTATGATATCATGTATTGTATGAAATGATTATCAGCTGATGGTACTTTCGAATGTAGTTAAAAACATGTTGTTTATCGTTTTTCCTTGATGATACAATTTTTATTGAAGGATACATCATGTAGTCCGCCAGTGGGACCCATTTCCGTGTGGCGTTGTGAGGATTGGTGACCCAGTGGTTGGTTGGCATTCCAGTCTCTGGGTCACAACAATCAAAAGCCAACAAGCAACAAAAGTCTGGCCCATGCGAAATGAGGGGGGAATACATGTAGAATACATGTAGATATGTACATCGAGAGTGCAGTCATAGTGGAGCAAAAAAGCAATGTCATGAAACATGATCTAGTGCAAAGACTGGGCGTAGTCTATATTTTGTGTGATAGGCACTGTCTCAATGTACAGGCAGCGGGTCAAAAAAGAAGCGGCTTGAGCTTTCCCAAACATCCACCCCATAAGTTCAATACCCTCAGGCCCACGGGGGAACTTGCATGTTTTAGGGCTTCAACCATGCATTTTTGGTAGGTTAAATTCAATTTTGGTTCACTATCTATTTTGTAGGCGGTTTTCCTAACTTTTATGGATACACAAAATATCAAATCCACATCTGACATTTGGCTATGGATCAAAGCCTTGCTAAGTGGCTTGTAGCAATGTTCCTCTAGCCTCTAACATTCTGATAACGATGAACCCGATTTCTTACAGCTACATCATGTGCACAAAAAACTGGTTTTCAATTGGATGTCACAAATCAATCTTCTTGTTTCAATCCAATTGTTTGAGTCAAATCCACATGTTCTTGGTTGAAGGGCTTAAAACCCAATTTCTGCAGTTCAAATTTCGGTGGTAAAACCCAGCAAATTCCTGCATCAGGCTTCCATGTCGCCTCATTGACTTCAACACCTCTGCATTCCCGGGCTGCAGCCGTGTCCTGTGCGACAAGATACGCTGGATACAATGCTGTATACACCAGTTGCTGAAAACAAGTTTAGCGCAATAAAACATCATAAAACCAGAATTGGAAGGGAAATTTGGAGAAAAAACATGAACCCCTCAATATTTGGGGTTAAAGATGAATGTTAAAGAAATCTGGGCCCCGGAAATGTTCCTCAATTCAATTCATTGAAAAAGCGTTCCGGCGGGTTGGTCGAATGCGAACCAGCAACCGTTAGCTTCAGCCATTTTTTCATCATCGTAGCTTCAGCCACGATAGCCACACTTAGTCTGTCTTCAAACCATTAGATCAAGCGGTAAACAAAGCATGAAACTTGTGTACAGATGCAATACTTGAATGTCCGTGCCGTCAGGGTTGATCATCCCACGAGAAGCTGGAAGATTGCAGATCAAGCAATTCAATAGGGAATCTGAGAATCCCAAATTTCTGCAGTGTATTTTACTATATTTCACCCAGAACTGGCATGGCTGTAACTCCCCAAATGGGAAGCCACAACTGGATTCTGCACTCAGCTGGTCTACCAAAGAAAAGGCTGGGACCTGGGATTTTTCGATTAAACACATGAAAAATCTCATCCAATCATCCACTTCAGGGTTACTAGATACCAAAAAAATAGCTAGGTAAAGAGGAAGACATTTCAAAGCTTTCCCCTTAGGCTATATTTTCCTGGAATGCTTGGCTTGATAAATTGTAGTACTTCACCAACCTGAAGCGCATTCAGCTATTTAGGAATGGCTCAAAACCTATTACCATATGACTGGGGGATTATTCACATCCATAGATCTCAGCTATTTTATTTCCATAACATCCCAGATTTTCCATATGTTTTCCATATGTTTTCCATATGTTTTCCATATGTTTTCCATACGCTTCCCGTATTTTCTCATCGTGGTCATTGGGCCGCCGCACCAAGGGACTGGCTTCACGGGAGCGCATAGGGCAGCCACTGCCGCTGCTGCCTCGTAACATCAAACTTTGGGGGATATCAAGCAACAAAATGAGAAAAAATGGTGGATAGTAAAACACCCAGAATACCCTCTGGTAAACTAACATAATTATGGAAAATCACCATCTTTTAATGGGAAAATCAACTATAAATGGCAATTTTCAATAGCTATGTTAGTTTACCAGAGGGTAATTGGGATACATTGGGATGTATATTGGGATGTATAGTGGGATATATAGGGGATATCCACCAAGAAAAACCAACAAGAAAGGGTGATATTCAACAACAAATAATGAGAAGATAAGAAACCACAATGGGTTTCCAAATAACACACATGTGTAGATCACCAAAAAAATGTGGTGCAGATTGACCAACAAAACTGTGGGATCTCCACCACCAACAAAAGAAACTGATTTAGCCAAATTACCATGATTTTACCACAAAATCGGCAGACCAAGCACAATCCTGGCGGCTAGTCGCTAGTGGTCAACACATGTCAACACCATCCCCTAAAATCTACGTGTCAACGATGTTTCGTGACATGGTAATTTTCCATGCCTGGTGGCGTGCGGCTGTCACTGATGGGACTGGAGCCAATTTGAGGCGTCTGCATTCCAGCCTCAGGCGTGGAGCTGAAAATTGAATGGTGGTCATTGAAACAGATCAGGTCAATGAATCCAGCCATCCCAGCCATCCCAGCCATCAATCTTTGATGATTTTCCATGATTTTTAATGAATTTCCCGTCGGTTCGTTCAACCTCTGGAGAAATGGATCAGTTCACCCTCCCCCACCTGGCTGTGCATCAACATCATGGGGGGCCTCAGTCAACAAGCACGGAGGATTGTACCAACAAACATCAGTTTTTTTTTCCGCAAAACAAATATGGATTTATTTAGCCAAGACAAATGGGCAAACTTACTGACAAAGTGGGAATTCAAACAACTAACCAAAAACGTATAATTACAGAGTCTGACCACATCTGGAGATAGCAACAGGAAATGATAAAAGGTGATATTTGCGTGACATCCCCTTTATGTTTTTTCATAGATGAATGGATTACCCCTATGATTTTTCAGGGCCATGCAGTGGAGCTGGCGGAGCAATGCCAATCTATGGTTTTCCAGCAACTCGGCAGAAGGGTGTTGAAAAACATCAATTCTTCAGGGGGGACATGGGGACACCATGGGACCCATCAGGCTGAGATGGGGACTCCATTGACTCCATCCATCCCATGCATTCCAGCTGCACTGCCTGAGCATCTTTCGATTGACAACTGGCGTCGGCATTTTCCCAGACCCATTCTTGTTCAAGAAATCCATCCTTTTTGCATCAACCCCCATGTTAAAAAAACTTGATTCCAGTTCTTGATTTTTCACTGAAATCCATCTAAATCCCATGTCTGTTGGGTAAACTATCCATTTATACATAGGTCGTTACAGACCCGGGGTCCCCAAGGGATCCCCAAGGGATCCCCAAGGGATCCCTTGGCCTCGCGCTGGCGCGCGTCAGCCTCCAGCCCATCACTTTCCAGGGTCACACACTCCGTGGCCCTTGGGGACGGTTTGGGGCATCGGGTTGCTTTTTTTTTGGGAAAATCTGGGGAGAACAGGAGAATCCAAACTTTCCAAACTTTTAAACTGCAAGTGAACTATGTTGTGTCACTGATCCAGTTGAATTTGCTTGCCTGTAGAATGGCAGTGGAAATTGCCAACACGATACGTCGTGGCACGAGTGGAGGGGTGTCTCAACACTGGCAATGATCGGCTGCACGTCAAACATAGCCACCCACCAACATCCCCATTCCACCGCTATGTGATTGACAGTGATCAATTCACCATGAGCAATCAAAAGAAATACAAATGGAGGTCCTCTATGAAGTAGGAAACCATGGGAAATTTCAATTCTCAGGGCCCCTAATCACTCGTCATTCAGTTCACATCAACTGCTCCGCCAGGAGATCCGCCCTTTTTTTGATGCCAGCAAAATCTGCCAGCGCGCTATTCCCTGCAGTCAGGCGCAGGCGACGAACAAAAATGGACAAGTTGACGCCTGCAAAATTCTCATTCTAGTTATTAAAAACAATTTCCTTGTAGTTGTCAAAAAACAAAGGAAGGGTTGTGAAATCATCACTTGACATTGTGTTGCTGAAAGGTTCGACCATGAAGAATGATCGGAACCATTGTTTGCAGGTAGAAACGGGGCAATCATACTTTCGCCCTATGTCCGTGATTCTTGCTGCAATTCAACACCATCTCAAGCTCCTATGCTTCTTTCTTGAGCTCTGGAGTCACGCTTTGAATGCATTCTCCGTGCCAAAATTTGCAATGTACTGGTAGCATTTAGTGCAACAAGGGCCCAAAAGTATCTTCATTATCCGACCCACATGGACGGACTTGAAAAAATTACCCCCGACATATGGGGCCAGAAATGTTTCGAATGATTGGATGCCCACATCCCTCAACTTTATTCAGTTCCTATCCCATTAAAGTTGACAAATTTCATCGCATCGTTTCCATCCCCACTTCTGATTCAAATCAATTTTTGCTAGTTAAATCCACCATTCAGCTGTTGATATCCCAATTCTATGGTTCAATCCCAATTTTTCAACCATTTTTTCCATATGGCAGTGTGTCAAAACGTTGTACCCCTTCTGTTCACATCCAAATAGCTGGGATTTATGGATGTTCATCCCCCTAAAAATGGTATTAATAGGTATTGATCCATAGCCATATTTATATCCCAAATTTTCCATGATCCATAGGTTTCAACATGTTTCAACCTCCATTTTTTGAGGCTTTCCACGGTGGTTCAATCCCCGCCTCGGCAGCGGCCCACAGGTGATGCTGTCGTGCGGCAAGGGTCCCAGCCGTGGGTCGCTGGGGGACCAGCCGCAGGGGGTGCAGCTGCTCTGCCCCTGGAGATTTTACCAATGATCGATGGGAAATAGTAATGGGTTAATAGTGATAATATGATGATTATAATTAATGGATATTAATGGTAAATCAATCATTTATGATGATGGTAATGTAGCAAATAGTAATGGCAATGATGATGATAATGTCAAACCAAACCAAAATAGACCCAAAACAAAGCTTGGTTTTGTCTGCTTTTGTTTGTTTTAGCATCAAGCATGGGTTTGAAGTTTGAACCAAAGGGTGGATTGAAACAAGAAAAACTGGGGGCTGTATAAACAGACAGTGTGCCGATACTGTATACCCATTAAAAGGGGACCTGGGTCCATGAGCACCGGGCCATGAACGCATCCCCACTTCACCGGTGGTGTGTCTAGGACAGCGGCTGTCCACTGGTTTCCACATGGAGCGCAGTTTTGGAGTTGTGATTGCGGCTGGGACAGGCAAAAGTTGCAAAATACCTAGTTTTACCACAACGAGGCGTTGATTTTAAAGGTTTTTGGATTTGACGTGAACTTTTGCCTCCCCATCATTCTTGCTTGATTGTTTTGGTCACAGCAATTCTTCAAGCTTTTCAAGAAAGTTCTTTGGCGTGGGTAAGTGAAGACGTTGCCTCCAAGACCACATGTATATGTACTCAGGAATATTTGGGTGCATCTTACCGTGCCCTTTGTCTTTGTACTTCATGCACATGTGGTGTGGCAAAAAAGACTTCAAATTTGGCCAGCTTCGATCTAAAAATTTGGGTCCCTGCCATGTTTGGAACATTCTTCCAACGGACGGGGTGCATGGAAGTGACATTTTTCAAGTAGTGACAACTTAGCATCCGAAGCGTGCACAAGTGGTGACAACTTAGCATCCGAAGCGTGCAGAAGTGGTGACAGCGTAGCATCCGTGGCGTGCAGAAGTGGTGACAGCGTAGCATCCGTGGAGCGCGCAATGCAAAGGACGTTGTTGCCCCACCCCACCAGACCCCATCCATATACACATGAACACGATAAGAAAGTGAGTAAAACCAGAACAACATACAAAACCACAGGGAAGTCAGCCGCTGGCTACAGGGCCCAACAAAAACGGTGGGCATCAACAAGGATCAACAATCCATCTGCGTCGTACGGGTCGGATCTACCCCCAAATTTAGTGGTGACATAGGTGACATTACTATGATATGGTCCTCACTTGTGATCCAACAGGGATAACTGCTAGGATCATCCTGTGGAGAAATGCTCAGAAAGATGGGATATGGCAACTAGACACTGGAGAAAACAACCTGTGGCCTGTCCGACGAAAAACTAACTTCTTCGTAGGTACTGTCTCTCAGATTTGTGAGAATATCTTTCTTACAGAGATTGGTATTTGGAAATATTTGGAATATCGAGATAGCCGATAAGGCACTTGCAGCACTTTTGGCTGCCTGATCTTTTTTTCCCTAAACCTCTTCTTGTGGCGATTTCCACATCCAAGTAGAAAACATCATTTGGAGGTTTCCTAGAAATGGGGGTAGCCATGGGTAGCCCTAAATCATCCATTTTAATAGGGATTTTCCATTTCAAGCCAACCAGCTGGGGGTTTGCCATGTATGAAAACCCCCCGGCCTCATTGGCTCCCAAGGCACCTGGAAGATCCTGAATGGGCGGATCTGAATTGTAAATATGATATGGACAATTAAAGAAATGTTATCAAATAATCTATATAAACATGCTAAGACTTCTAAGATTTTTGATGATCTGTCGATATGTGGAATGTTTGGATACCCTGTTTTGGAAAGGTTTGGTTCGCTGTCAAATGATGATCCCTTTCCAGCTTAGATGCTGAAGGTCAACGTTCGGAGTTGGAGGCCTTGGAGGCCTTCAGGGTTGCTTTTGATATCTTTCTTGTGGGCGTTCCGCGTTCCGTGTTGGTTTTCCCATGGTTTTTCCATGGTTTTTCCATGGTTTTTCCATGGTTTTTCCCGGGTTGTTCCTTCATCAGCTGTGGCATCATCTCGTCTCTCACGCTCGGCAAAAGCCGGGAGAAATTCTCCTTGGCGCCGGAGAAAACCGGCGGGGAATTCCCGAGTTTCAATTGGGGAAGTACCATGAAATACACGAAAAGCCATGCAAAAATATGCAAAAAACATGTGCTTTTTCAATTGCCAAGGGTTTTACCAACCACAGGATAGTTGGTTCCAAGATTTTGAGGATCGCCAAAGATCATGGAGACGATTGATCCCATTGATTTCCTGAATATGTTTGAATCCGGCAAAGATTAGCAAGCAACATGAAACAAGGAAACGCAGAGGTTTTCGGATTGAAAAAAAACGTTGCTGCATTGCCTGCTTTGAATTGTCTGTCCTAGTTTATTGGATATGGCAACACCGCAACATTTCGAGCATGGATCATTAAACCCTGGCCCCTTTCCATTCCCCCAGCCGCATCTGCCATGGATCGTTCACGCTGATGACTGTGATGACCTGAAAACGTACTCAAGCTGTTCTAAAAATTGGGGGCCGAATAAGATCTTTCAATGGTCAATCCCTAGTCTTCTACAAGAGTGGATTCCTCATGAATTAAGCTCACTGTATGGAGGTGCAAATTATATGGGGCATGTCCGGATTGTCCGGTGCCCCAGGTATGGTTCACTTGTCGACATGTACAAAATCTACAGGTGCCTTTGAATCTTGACCCATGATGAACCATTCTCTGACGAGTCACTGCTCGCACGCCCAGGACCTTTTTCTCTTCGCTGTGGTAGAAACTGACCTGCCATGGGTGATACATGTTTGTCTGCAGAAATGAAACATGATCAAATCAATCTCCATCATACCCATCAAGAAAATACCATTGATAATCAACCATTCGGAATTATGACCAACTGGTAATTTCACCAAACAAGGATATCCAGTAGCCCCACAAAAAAGACAGCGTATTTGCAAACAGGACTTGGCGGATATCAGCCACTGTTTGGGATAGGCCCAAGAACTCAGGACCCAAAGAGTCTACCATTTGATGCTCCGTGGAGCAAGATACCCCACCCGTATGTTCTTCAAGCCTTTCCATCATCCGACTCAGAAATCTGAAAGTCGGGGGCGAAGACGCACTTCTCCGTCCCTGGAAAGTTGGAAGTCACAGAAAACAGAACGACTCTTTGCAATGCCAAGAATGGGACTGTAACTGCACCCTAAATAAGATTATATACATTTATATATATGATATAAATGACTTATATTATATACCACTTAAGTTGTTCGCGAAATTGTAACTGGCAAGACCCCCCATTGTATCATAAAAGATCCAATCACCTGCCTCCAGTGGAGTAGGATCGCGCTTCCCCAAAACCATAGACCCTCGGATGCAAATGAGCCTGTCTGGCGGGGGGAATTACTAGAAGGCTTTGTGAAGGCTAAACTAGGAAACTTGGCCTATCACATGTCCAACCTTCAACACTGTGTGTTTTGATGAGGAAGAACAAACACAAAATTGCAGCATGTCTGAAAACAGGGTACAACCCCCCAACTGCCAGTACAAATTGGGGGTAGATCTCGACAAACCATGGGATTTGGCGGTACCCTGTCGTCAGACAACAAATCACTTCAAATCTTTTGCAGTGCAGTTTTAAAAAACAAGAGAAACCCAGAACCGGAATGCAGTCACGTAAAACACTTTTGTAAAGCAAATTACTTTCACCATTTTGTACATTTTTCCAGTGTTACCATACCAGTGTAGATTGTGGAATGTGGAATGGGGTGGAGTGCAGAGTGTGGAGTGTGAAGACAGTGAAGACAGTGGAGTGTTGAGAGGGGAATGTAACGCAGGGTGTGAAGCGGGATTGTGGTGTGTGAAGTCGAATGTATAGTGTACAGTGTGAAGTGTAGAGCGTGGAGTGTAAAGTGTAGAGGGCGGAGTGTAAAGTGTAGAGTGTGGCGTGTAGTGTAGAGTGTGGAGTGTAAAGTGTAAAGTGTACAGTGTGAAGTGTAGAGCGTGGAGTGTAAAGTGTAAAGGGCGGAGTGTAAAGTTTAGAGTGTGGCGTGTAGAGTGTAGAGCGTGGAGTGTAAAGTGTAAAGTGTATATACAGTGTGAAGTGTAGAGCGTAGAGTGTAAAGTGTAGAGGGCGGAGTGTAAAGTGTAAAGTGTACAGTGTGAAGTGTAGAGCGTGGAGTGTAAAGTGTAGAGTGTGGCGTGTAGAGTGTAGAGTGTGGAGTTTAAAGTGTAAAGTGTACAGTGTGAAGTGTAGAGCGTGAAGTGTAAAGTGTAGAGGGCGGAGTGTAAAGTGTAGAGTGTGGGGAGCGTGGGTTGTGGAGTGCAAAGGGTAGAGTGTGGTGAGTGGAATGTAAAGTGTAAAGTGTGGAGTGAAAAGTGTAGAGTGTGGAGTGCAAAGTGTAGAGTGTGGAGTGTAAAGTGTAGAGTGTGGCGTGTAGAGTGTAGAGTGTGGAGTGTAAAGTGTAAAGTGTACAGTGCGAAGTGTAGAGCGTGGAGTGTAAAGTGTAGAGGGCGGAGTGTAAAGTGTAAAGTGTACAGTGTGAAGTGTAGAGCGTGGAGTGTAAAGTGTAGAGTGTGGCGTGTAGAGTGTAGAGTGTGGAGTGTAAAGTGTAAAGTGTACAGTGTGAAGTGTAGAGCGTGGAGTGTAAAGTGTAGAGGGGTCCCGTGCATTTATCTTCTTCTACTTTTGCAAGTGTGGCCCTACTTTGGCAAATGCTCCGAACTTTGCACACTTTGATCAACATTTGTTTGGTCTTGCAAATTTATCTACTTCTACTATTGCAGGCGTGGGCTTGTTTTTCAATCGGTTTCTGCTTTATTTACGGCTCGCTTATTTTTCCCCAACAGCAGAATGCTTTGGGGTCTTCAGCCATAGTAAAGGTTTCGGAGCAGACCGGAGCAGCTCCAAAACCCATTCCCCCAAGGTTCCCAGGTTCCAAGTAAAGGTTCCCAAG
>Ga0126342_10000406_pt1 | contig 45261 bp, 45 predicted proteins | sample Cyp1metagenome_FD_92528 | JGI IMG/M metagenome (GOLD analysis project Ga0126342, IMG submission 92528) | Coral microbial communities from Lord Howe Island, Old Settlement Bay, Australia - Cyphastrea 1 metagenome | ecosystem: Host-associated > Invertebrates > Cnidaria > Coral ...
CTTTCTTCTCTATGTTTGTGCAGTTCTACTTCCCTGATCTTCCCTGGCATTTTCCCTACTCACAAGTCACTATTTTCTTTTACTATTTTTTCCAGGTGCAGTTCCAGTCACTATTTTTTTTACTAGTTTTTTACTATTTATTTCCAGGTACACTTCAAGTCACTATTTTTTTTACAGTTTTTTTACTAATTAATTATTTTATGGTTTCCAGAGGTTGGCTAAAATCCCCCTTCACAAATTTAGTTTGTACCAAGTTGAAAGTGCCAGCCAAAGGGTGTGCGCTCCTGATGAACGAACACATTGACTACCCTCTGGTCCTTTTAACGTAGCCTGTGGAAAACCATTTTGAATGGGGAGCCCCTTTAACCAATCCAGAAATAAGTTCTTTACCGTTGTAAATAACTCACAGGTTATCATCGAACTAAATGGGTCATGGATCCCATAGCCAGAGGGTAACACGTACCTCTGCGGAGCGCGCTGAGGTTTACTTTGAGGTTTACTTTGATATCTTTGATGCAAAGCACCGGCCTTCGGTGTGTTTTTTTTTGCAGAGCCACCCAGCATGCCACAAATTCTGGGAGGGGTAGTAATAGTAAAAACAATTGTCCAACATGTAAGAATTGGTATTCTTACCATCTTGAAGTCTACGCCTTTGGACCATGAGAGGTTGGAACTGTTGAGAGTTGTGGTTTGTGGAGTGCTCGGGTTGCTGCGCCTAGAGGGGTCTCAGGACTTGGGGAGCAAGGCCAGAAACACTAGTCCTTTATGTTTGGAGGTGCATTTGGGTTTGTTAAATGTTATTCAAGGCTTTCACCAAGGTAGTAGCTTTTACCACCACAAGTTGGGATATAGCACCACATATCTACCTGGCTCATCGGAAGTGCAACTGCTGGCCCGCTCCCCTGGTGAAACCCCAACAACGAGCCGCCACAAGAGGCAGCTCGCTGTTTTTTGATGCATGGAGTCAGCCCATCACGGGGCTGGCCGACCACGACCGTCGTCCATCGTGGTTGGCCCAAAGGCACAATGGATTATATAGCTTGCAAGTTCCGCTCAACGCCGCCTTGCTTGAACTTATTCGGAGCATAGAAACGCGGGGGTGTAGGGCAACGTGCAGGGGCTCTTCATTTTCATCTTTTTCTGCAGCCCACGGGCAGCCATAGTGGTCGCAAACGCTGCTACTGCACTGTTACTATGTGAAGGTCTTTTCGTTTTCACAGTAGGTCATGACCTGTTGCCCTGGGGAGAGGTTCGACTCTTCCAGGTCCGATTTGTTCGCAATATTTCTTAATTGCTTATGTTTCTTTTTCTTCTTCTTCAGCAGCATCTTTTTTGACCTGCCGCGGCCTCGCTGCGAATCGCTCCTCAGTCCACGCAGTGGGGTGTGGTCACCAGGTGCTGAACACGACTTGGTAACATCCGGTATAATCCTGGTGATCACGGACATTTTTCATGGCCGCCGCCTTGGGGTTCAAAGAAAGTTGGTGATTGATGTGGGGCCCAGGGCCGGGACCTCAGGTGAGACCTCGAGTGGCTGTTTCCATGTGCACATGAATGCCCGGAAATAGCGATCTGCTGTGCCAAAACGCCTTCAGTCAGATCAGGATGAACTTCAAACACCCAGGTGAAACGCAGATGGATAGGAAAGAGAAGGGACATGCAGGCAACCACTTCGAGCGTCCCAGAGTTTACCTCCAGATAATCCAACCCGGTAGTGGAGATTCCTACTTTCTCAAGTTATGATCTGAGATTCCTTGGATTCTTTGCCAACATGGGATTTCCCCATGACACGGCGCCAGAGGTTAACCCCCAGTCCTTGTGACCCTGGGGACCCCGAGGCCCGCAACGTGACCATGCTGCCGGCCACAGCCCCAGGGGGAGTTGAGGAATATTGAGGAATACCCGGATTTATGGCATGCTTTATTTACTTTATTTCATAGGTCCTGATCATTGCGGATGGTTTGGATCCCACGTTGGTAGGTATGACGTTGATGGTCGGCTCTCAAAGCTTGTGTCTTTCAATCTTTTCAATTTTGGACATAAAAATGCAACAGGGCAGGTTTTGGTGTTTTTAAATTGGCGTTCGTGACTTTTGGTCACACCCAGGGGGTCAGGTCACCATAGGCTTTAACCACGTTTTCTAAGCCATTGGATCACTTCACGGCGGTCGCTGATGAGAGGAGGGCAGGGATGAACAACAATGGCTTGAACAATCAATTGCTGTATATAGACATATTTTTTTGAGCCACTGCCACCATTTTCAATGGCAATAACTTGGGGGTACCCGCTGGTAATTCGACAGTTTGCTATGGAAAATAACAATTTCCTGGCTAAATCATCTACCCAACAGGCCATCTGCACCATGGCTATGTCAGATCGCCGGAGGGTAACCCCCCCCCCCTCCAACCCCAAGATGCCCCAGCCCTGGGTGCCTCAGTTGATCGTGGGCCTGGCCCTCGTTCTGCTCTTGAACTCTTCATGGGTAATTGCCCTGATGATCGTGGTGGGTGAGCCCCAGCGACGGATGGGATGTGGCGGGTTGGTTTTCGGGTCTCAAAGGATGTTTGATTTGGTTGGCTCCGCGTCACTAAAATCACTTTTCAAATCACAAAAATGAAGAGATCGGATCAGCATGGTCCTTGTTTGGATGTTCATCCGCCCACATGTAATTAGTTTTTTTTCTTGAATAGTCTTGGCACATGCCCAAAGAGGGCCTGGCACAGATGCATCCTGAGGTTGGATTGCTCCTCTTCTTCGTGATCAATCTGATCATGAGACAGGACTGGTGCCAGATGGTAGCGCCATAAGCCGTAGCTGTTATACTATAAATTACGATGACTATAACTGTTATACCGAGTCAATCATAGGGGACATGATGCAGTGAAGTCACAGTGAAGTGGCTACTTCTGGCTCAAAGTGGCTCAAAAATTCAAACATGGGATGCCAATGCATTCACCAAAAATAGTTTTTTTTTTTTCTCCTCTTTGTTTTGGAAATGTTGAGATTCGCCGTTACCTTTGGAAGGGGGCTGGTTGAACCATCACGAACTTCCCAACGGCGAGCCGTTGAGGAGTCCATGCTGTACGTCCCCTGCGTGATGCCCGGGATGCAGACGCCCAGTCCCTCGCCGGAAGTGGCTGAAATCTAGCCAGACTGTACACCCCTGAGAAGGAAGATGGATCACCCAGATCACCCCAAGAATTTTCATTTTGACTCATTTTGACTTTTCTTCAAGTTCGTTTTTAAGCCTTGTTTTGTGGAGAATGAGGTTCCAAAGGATTTTTTGGGGCTATCTCTTGTTGGATTTGCAGGAGGATCATTCAGAGATGGCAAAGTTTGATGAGGAAGCCCAAAGTCTCCAAAGTGGTGAATGGATGGGAACGGTTCTTAGAGTCAATCTACTTGCCCTCCGGTCATCTAAAACCATAGGAAACCCTCGTCTTCAAATAAAAACCATCGAAATGCCGCATCGTCATGCATGTTGCACCTGCGCCATATGTCAGAAATTACCAGGATGTCTTTTTCAATTACTATCCATGTGTGGTAACTCAGGTCTATCAATAACAATAATAATCAATAATAATCAATAATAATCAATAATAATCAATAATAATCGATAATAATCAATAATAATCAATAATAATCAATAATAATCAATAATAATCAATAATAATCAATAATAATCAATAATAATCAATAATAATCAATAATATATGTATTTATATGATTATATGTATGATTATATACTGAATGTATCCCAGTGCTTTGTTACACCCCCCGCTGGCTTCCCAAGCCATCGCAAACCCACTTTGGACCGGTTCCGAGGCGACAATCCTGAGGGCATGCGCAGTCCAGCACGGGAGCTCGGTGGGGATAAACCACCCATGACTGGGAATGGTAACCACCTATCAAAATGGTGACCACTAATGGAGAAACCATGGTTTTATGATGTTTTATGACTTGCAAATGATCTATGAACTGGTTATAAATGGTTTATGGTGATGATTACCATGCTTACTGACTCCCATTGTTAAACCATTCCCTGTTTACTGCTAATGACTTGGGAATGGTTTATGATTATTTTACCCACATTAATGGAGAAAGCACGGTGTTTTTCCCCAGTGAACATGGGGATGACCAGCCCCAGTCCGAGGCCGACAGACAGATGGAGTTCGAGGATGCCAGAGGGCCCAGTCATCGCAAATTTTGCAAAGAAAACAGCCTAATGTGGTAAACCTGTTTTGGTAAGTACATGGTAATGGTTTAAACCTATTAGTACATTGGTAACATGGTAATATTGGGTTTAAACCATAGTAAACCCACTAATCAACCAATATTACCATGGGTGGTACAAACCAGACACATCCAAATTAACCCATATAAACCCATAAATCAACCAATATTGCCATAAAATGCCATAAATTTGTGGTACAAACCAGACTCAAATTGTGAGCTGGCCATGCCACCCTTCCGAGCTGCGGTGAGGTTTTCCTGGAGACGGTGGATGGCTTGCGGATACATGGCTGGTTTCTACCGGTGGGCGATGCCAACGTGGGGCACCTTAGCAGTGGGACCCGCAACCGGAATTGGATGATAGGCTGATGAACCAATGATTACAATATAGCCTGTGTATATATATATTATGTAGGATGTTATGATTAATTAGAGGCCTAGATATTATGATGTTATGATTCATGATTCATACGGCTATATAATTATGGTATTATCGTCACTGATGAACGAAAGACCAACCAAAACTTGGGTTGATGCTCAGGAAACGCGAAATTCGCCCACCTTGCTGTTCTGCCACGCCAATGCAGGGACCGGGGTCTGTGAAGGGGTGTACTCGCGATGGGCTTGCATGCAACTTGGAATATCGCAATGTGTAGTAGATTTCTGGGTTCGATTCAGGGATTGTTTGGCATCTGAGTTTTGCGCAACAGAATTTGTTAATGAATAGATTGTAGATTTCAGCATCCTTCTTAAATTTGGGTGGCATGTCGGGTGTGTCAGGGTTGTTCTACACCAAGCAAGCCTCTTTGGGCAGCTGCAGCGTAGGAATATCGGTTTGCGCATCCCCAACTTTGAGCATATCATTAAGAAGCTCAAAGTCAATGCCTGGGGCCCTAGCTTGGGGGGTAGCTGAGCTTGGCGTTGGAAATGGGTCCAGACATTTTTTCCCGCAAGCTTCAGTCACCAGGACTTCGATTTTTCGATGTTTCTTAAAGGTCGAGGAAACAAAAAGCAGCTTTGGAAACACCAATGAGGGGCCCAGATGTTGTTCAAAGCCCATCTTTTGTGACCAAACTCCAACCTTCACTGGCCACTTCCATGCCCTGTCTGGGGCGGTTCTCGGCTGTTCCCAAGGTCTTTGCGCTTGACTACAGAGGCTTCGGTCAGAGTGAAGGCGGGAATGGGAAAGCTTCGCGAGGTGGACAAGGAAGGGAACTCATGAAGTGCCATTGGGACATTTGCGAACTAAACTGTAACATGGACATACATGGACATATAGTCCATATATATATACATATATTATATATATGTCTATATTAGTTGATGAACAGATACGATGTAATGATATACGACAGTGATATCATGATTATATGATATTATCTGATGCACACACACACCTACACACACACAGTATATATATATATATGTATAGTGTCAGCAGTTGGGAGGAGTTTGCATTACCATCGCGACTTGCAGATTTCCATCCAGGCACTCCCAGCGAGGAGGGTCTCATCGAGGTCAGGGTCAGGGTGGTATGAAGCATTTGACAAAGTTGGGGACGATAACAAGGATGGTTTATCCCAGACTTTCAAAAAACTGGCCTGAAAGCAGAGTTCTGAAGTTTCTTGCTATAATGTGGGCAAAACAATGCCATAAACCGTCTCCCAAATCACAATTTTTATAGGTGGTATGGTCACCATTTCCAGTCATGGGTGGTTTATGGCATCGTTTTACCCACATTAACCACTATTAACATCTATTAACTTAACCACTATTAACCATTATTAACATCTATTAACCACTATTATTGTTTTACCCACCCTCATTACACCTTTAAGGTGTTTACAAAATGATGTGCCTGGGGCCCAAGGGCTAGCATGGCGTTTGACCTGCCAGGACGCTCTCAGTGCGTGGAGATGGCTAAAGAAGGCGCAAGCCCATGATGATTTCCATCGATTTCCCATGAAACTGAGATAGACTTGTTTGATCTTGTTTGCACTTTTTGTGCTTCTCATTTGTTTCCAACAATCATTGATCCAGTTCTTTTCTTTTCTCCGAGGCCTTGCCGAAAAACTCGGGTTTGAACCATGAAAAAGGTGTGAACTCTTCTCACCGCTGTGGCAGGAGTCGGAAGCGGGTCGTGTACACCTCAACTGGGGGAGATTCGAGAGAACTACTTGAAGTCAGGAGGTGAAAAAACCACATGGAACCTGAGAGTTTAAAGAATTGATGTGAAGCATCATGGAACCGTACCCTTTTGCTTTCAACATATGCCTCGTCAGTTTTATCGCAACTTTCAGCAAGTTTGCAGCGTGCCCATTTTTCGAGGCATCGACCCTGAGCGGCTCTTTGTGTTTGGACGCTCCCTGGGTGGTGTCCGATGCCCCAGCTGTTGATGTGGAGCTCCCTCCATGCCGCAAGTTGGGCAGAAAGTTTTGCTTTTATCGGAGCTATGCTAGTTGGTGCTTGGAAAGTTTGACATGTTTTATACGTTCCATCCCTACCGTTGGATTCATATGGATGAATTGGGATGGGTTTCACCGAGGCAGTGGCCATTGCCTTAGCCGCCGAGCTGCAGCAATTGGCGCAAGGGCCCAGCCCCAAGGGCCTGATTTTAGAAAATACGCCCGGGCAGCTCAGTGGGTTGGTGGGGTCAAGGGTGGGTGGGGTGCTTGTTGGAACATGTTTATTTTATTGTTTTTGGCTTGTTGGGGTGTTGGGGTTTGAATTGTTTGGATCCTGGGATTTTTCTTTCACAGTAGTTTCGGGGAGCCAGTGGAAGGAATAGGGTTAGGCCATTAGCCCGGCCAATACCACGACAAGGAACTTAGAACCAGAACAAGGATAGTCAGACGAAAACAGACGCAACAAACAGTGCATTGCAAGAAAGCTGAAATTTACCGGGAACCATCCCAAATATGAGCCATTTGCATCCAACAAGGTTCACTTCCATCAGCGACGTGGTCCGCAAGCTCAGCTGGAACGAGGTCTAGTGATGTGTGTGTGAGCCTTTGCATCCATTTTGCGACGCATGGAATCTCTAATCGTGCGAATCATAGGAAACTAGTTTCAGCACAGTCTTGCCACTTTGATGCTCGGACAATGTCGCAGTTGTGCACCTAAGACAGATGGCGAGCAGGTCGCCCAGTGCATCAATGCCGCGCTTTCTGCCGTCTTTTCTCAAAGTGGCCGTGCAGGACGCGCAGGCTGTTCCCCCATAGTGCCATGCTGCTCAGAGCCCGCGTGGGCGCCCGCTCTTTGCGCCCATGGCTGGCTTCCCTCCGATGCCACAAGACTCTGACGGACAAGGAAAAGAAGCGCATTGAGGTAGCGGTGCGGAAGAAGTCGTTGGAGGCCATTGCAGCTGGAAAGCTGGAGGACGGAAAGGAGCTGGAATTAATTTCGGCCCTGGATTTGGGAACGGTGCCCTGGGATCAGGTACCTCTGTGGCTGAAGCAGCTGTTGGCTTTGCCGTCGAAGGATCACGGGATCGATTCCTTTTCGTTGGATTGCAAGGTTGCAGTGCAAGCCAAGGACTATGCCAGCGGCAGAAACGTATCGCCGAAGGAGCTGACCAATTTCCATTTCATGGTCAGGGCGGACGGCTCACCTCTCAAGGACATGGTGAAGCGGATGGTGGTGGCAACGAATGAAGACAACAAAGTGCCACGGCTCTGGCAGGATTGGAGTGGGGCAGAACATCGCAAGTACACCAGCGAAGAGAAAAAAGCCTGGCGCGAGACGGCGAAGTTGGAGGAACCGGATGAGGAGCACCCGAAAGTAAGGCGGAAGGACTTGGAACGTTGGGACCATCAGGTGAAGTGCTTCAAGTCTTGCCAGGACTTCCTCAAGCAGCAGTCCCACAGAGATTTTTTCGTACAAATGGCCACAGGTTCCGGGAAGAGTTTGGTCATGGCAGATCTGTTGTTAAATATGTTAAATCTGGGTGAGGGACAGCGCGCTTGTATCATCGTGCTGACGCTGGATTTGATGGAGCAAGTGGCCACACTGCTGGAAGAAACGGGTCTCGCCCCGTCACGTGTTGGCACTGGAAAGCATCCAGATTGGGAGGCCAAGATTTTTGTTTGTGTGCAGAATTCAGCACGGAAGTTGTCAAAGTTGAATTTTGATCTGATTATACTGGATGAAGCTCATCACTATGAGCCAAACATCAGAAATCCTGGAAGTCTTGCTCGAACAGTTCTCTCCCTCCACAGTCCCAAGCGGATCTTTTTTTCTGCAACCCTTCGCAGAAACCAGCCGGATGTCGAGTTTGGACTTCGAACTGCCATCCAAGCGGGTGTCATCAAGGACTATACAGTGATGGTGCCAGTGGTCACTGCCGGAGATCCAAAGCCAAGCTTGGTCCAGTTGATTGAGGATCTCCCACTGAGGAGAAAAATATTGGCCTTCTGCAACACGGTTCGCGAGGCTGAGGCATTCACTCGCTTGTTGTCAGAGGCTGGCATTGCGGCCGATCATTACAATGGAGCGACGAAAACTCGTTTGCGCCAGGAGGTCTTGAAGAACTTCCAGCGGAGGGGAGGCATCCGTGTTTTGGTCACAGTGGATGTGATAAGTGAGGGCGTAGACCTTCCAGTGGCCGACACTTGCTTGTTCGTTGAACCAAGGAATGGGATTCGACTGCAACAATGTGTGGGAAGGGTATTGCGAGACCATGCAGATAAGATTAGTGCGTTGGTGATAGCCCCACCTGTAGTACAAGAAGCTGATGGCCGTTTGATGGAAGATGCCCAGCTGTATCGCTTGCTGAGCGAACTTGCAACAGTTGATCCTGTCTTCAAGGAATCCTTGGACGATCGCCAGTCTGGGTTGGCGCAACATCGTGTCAGCATCGCTACCCCCAGAAACCGGGGAGTGTCAGATTCCATTTTGGAAGATGCGGCGAAGATGTTGGAGGTCCGCGTGTTCCAAAACATTTTGGCCAGTTGGCGAGGACTTGATAGATGGGAGGTGGGCTTTCAAGAACTGGTGAGCTACAAAGCTGCCCATGGAGATGCTTTAGTGCCTTTTCAGCACAGAACAGAAAGTGATTTCAACCTCGGACGCTGGGTTCAAACGCAGCGTGCTGCAAAGCGCCAAGGTGATCTGAGTGACGAGCGGACCAGTCGCCTAGATAGGCTGGGCTTTGTTTGGGAGGTGCGTTCACGGCCAGGCTGGTCCCACAGATTCCGCCAGCTGCGTGAGTTCAAAGCCAAACATGGGGCATTGTCAATGCCACGCACGTATCGAACAAAAGATGACTGGAGTCTCCAGTGGTGGATGGTAGAACAACGCAGAGCAAAGAGGAAAGGCAGACTCAGCGAGGAGAAGATCGGTCGACTGGATGAGCTGGGCTTTGAGTGGCAGAGGCGCAATGGCTGGACTCATGGCTTCAAAGAGCTGGAGGCCTATGCAAGAGAGCATGGAGACATTTGTGTGCCACAGCGCTATCAGACAGCAGGCGGCTTCAAGCTTGGCAAGTGGGTTGACAACAGGCGCGAGGAGAAGCGAAAGGGCAGGCTGTGTCGGAGGCGGATTGGTCTCCTTGACAGTTTGGGGTTTGTTTGGAAGGCCAGACGTGGTCCTCGTGCAAATGCAAAGTGAAGTGGCTAAGTGGCAGGATAAAAAAGAGGACAGACCCGATGTCTGTCACAGATCAATTTGCTGCCAGGCTGTGTTCAGTCAGCATTGTCTCTGGCACTTGATTTTTAAATCAGAAACTGTTTTCTTGGGGCCGAGGTTAACGCGCTCTTCCCACTTCTTGCCTTCGTTCTTTGGCAGACCATAGCAACCGTGCCGGTTGGAGGGATGGAAGGGTGACACATGGCCAATGGCCAAGACACCTAGAGAGGGGAGTTGTAAAGTGACGGAAAGAAGCTTTGTTGTGCCCGAAACTCCTCCAACCTCCCACAGCTTTCAAGCCCAGGAAAGCCTAAAGAAGCGGTTCCTGCGCATCCGATGGGTCCCTTGGCAGATATTTGCAGCTGAAGTCCCAGTTTCAGCTGGTGAAGTCAGCAGCTGTGCATCCAGCACACCCAAAAAAGCCTACCCCCTGTTGGGCACCTTCACAGGAAAGCATTCAGAGAGTCCAGGACCTTGAGGTTCATTTGCCAGAGGGAGATGGTTTGGGTGGGACACGGAGAGTCGCGTGGCATTTGGGCAATGTTTGAGCAGCTGGGGCAAAGGATAGAGGCTGGTGATCAATGATCAATGTGGTTTGGTGGTTATTGGTGGTCTCATGATTGTCATCTCATCTCTCATTTGCCCCAGAGAATTTTAATTGCATATTTTGGTGCTTCCGACACATTATGATATATATGATATATGTTTACTACTTCATACTCCTTCTAATTCCCAGACGGGTTTCAATCTCTAGAAGCAGCTGTGTTTCCCACTTGCCTCCTACCTGGAACCTTGGAACCTTGTCTGCCACGTTGTCCCCCACTGTGTCTCCCAGCTTGTGTTCCCACTGTGTTTCCACCTTGTTTCCTGGCTTGTCTCCCACTGTGTCTCCCACTTTGTCTCCCACTATCTCTACCGCTTTGTCTTCCACCTTGTCTCCCACTGTCAGTCCCTTGTCTCTCACTGTGTCTCCCACCTTGTCTCCCTCTGTGTCCCCCTTGTCTCCCAGCTTGTCTGACTGTCTCCAATTGTGTCTTCCACTGTTTCCCACGGTGTCTCCTACCTTTTCTACCTTGTCTCCTGCTGTGTCTCCCGCTTTGTTTTCCACCTTTGGAAGCAGGGGGCGGTATCCCGACTTCTCCCCCCTTCCCTATGCATGTGCAGGGCTCCGGCAGAGTCCTGGGGTCTTCCAGTTGTCTCCCAGATGTGGTCTACAGTCTACCACTTGTTTTCCGCTTGTTTTCCACTTGTCTCCCAGTTGTAGCCCAGATGTCACTACTTGTTTCCCAGTTGCCCCTTAGCCTTGAATTGGAAACCGTCACTGCTGTCAGGTTGCAACACTGGCTTAATCAACCTCACAAGGGGTATACCTGGGACGTCCCACGTCCCACAGTGCAACATCTCAGTGCAACTTCATCAATCACCTTGCATCTCGCAGGTTCCAATGCTGTTCCTCACAGGCGAAAAGGCGGGGGCACTTTCTGACTGAGGGCACGGGGTGAACTTGTGGATACTTCCAGGGTGAAAAGCTTGTGGTTCAAGGGTAGGTTGTGGCATGTTTTGGCATGTTTTGACATCAGAACTGAATATAAATGTACAGCATGCCTTGCACTTCCATTTGTGCAATCATGTGTTCATATACAATATACAGCAAGTGTTTCGACAACTAGTCAGTTCACATTCTATCCACCACGCAATAACTTCTCTGACTCATTACAAATAGCTGCCGGTGGTGGTTTGAATCATGCCCCTGTCAACGACAATGCCCGTAATAAAAGGCTTTCCTGAGGCTTCCAAACTACTCAACGGGACACCGGACACCATCAGGTAGCAATTGCTTGATATTGAATTTCTATGAAAAGCCTCAGGCTGTTCAAATATGTTCGAACAGGGAATGTGCGAGAATTATGAGAATTGGCGATACCAAAACTCCATATCCACCCTTATCCCAAGTCAAATGTTTGAAACCCAAGTTTGATGCTTTGTTATCAAACACTGAAGCACCAGAAACCTAGATGTTCCCAGCCGGCAGGACGAGATGATTCCGCCCTCGCATTCGCGGATGCTCCACGCACGGGCTGAGAAGTCTAGGTGGGGATTGGCGTCCTGGAAGGGGGGGTATATAATGTGGTAAAGTTGGAGTAGTTTGATACTTGTATTCTTCTTCGTTTTCTTCTTCATTATTGTTTTACTATGTGCTAGCTTGAATAACTATATAGTCGTATTCTTGTCCTCATTGTGATGTTTGATTATTTGCACTAGTTTTGTCTTTGTTTTGCCCATCATGTCACATAGTCTGGCAATAAACGGGAGTCAAACATGCAGGCTGCGGCGGAACGTTGTCCGAGACCTGGGATATCCTGGAACCACTGTGGGTCGAGGATGGGCTCTCCAGAGAAGTAGGCTTTTCGGTGGGTTCATGAGGTAAAGTCAGTAAACCCGGTAAAACCATTCATAAACCATGCCCAATTAGGGTATATTAGGGTTTATCATTGGGCGCAGGCACACATTTATTTGAGATTTCATGCCCCCCAAATGATTGGCTACTGGGATGGTTTACCGTTTGGTTACACACATTAGGAAGCCTTTGAAGCAGAGGTTGCACCAGAATTCCCACCATGGCAAGCGGCCCAGGTCTTCCCAGAGGGTCAGCACAACGATACCTGGGAGAAGGGCGGTGATGAGCAACTTGACTGCAAAGGAAGGATTACTTTCTGGTGTTTCCCCCCGTGGATTCAATTTTGGAGACATTGAGGCACCTCAGGAATGTGAAGCCCTTTGTTTTTCGGCAGTTGGGTCACCATAACCAGCCTACTCCTGGTGTCGTTGCTGTATCAGCACCGACCCATGGCCAAGGTACTGGAAAGTGCAAGCGACCTTCCTCCAGGCTGGGGGGAGTGGATGCCCAAGGTGTGGAAGATCATCCTGTCAGCCTTGGAAGGTCTCCCAAGTCCCAAGATATTGACCACCAAGGCATCAGAATTCTGATGAAACCACCATACCAGTACTTCTCATGATTCATGATTTAAAAGATGTGGTTTTCCGGCAGGAACCACCATAGTTCATGTTTAAAACACATGGGTTTCGTGCAAACATTTCCTTCCATCAATCGATTGACATCGCCATGTTTCAGCATCTCCCTGGCTGCCAGGAGTGCTTGTCACAAGACGTGCGAGGAGCAGCCAAGGCAAACCATTTTCTATCCCTCGAACCAACATAGACCCCGCCATAGAGAGAGTTGGAAGACTACTTTCGAGAAATAGGTGATGATCAGTATTTATGACAGGTCGTTTTGTTGATATTTCAGCTTTATTAGGATCTGAATTTGAAGCCATCCAATTTTTGGGGGTCGAGGAAGTCGAGCCATTTCCACATGATGATCATGAAATCATTCAATTCCTTGTTGTTACCCCCTGGTTGCAAGCCCGTGCCTCACTGGTAGAAGGTCTTCCATACAGTCAAAGGTTGCACGCGGTGATCCATTACCAAGTATAGACAAAATAGAACGGCTCAAAAAACAAAGAGGATCCCAGAAACCAGCGATCGAACAATAGAAGACCCGTTCCAAAAACAGGATGAACCAGGAGCGATTGAAGAGATATATAGCCAAAGCCACGGCCGTGGTCTTTTCCAGGTGCGAGCAAAGATCGAGGAGGCGGGTATGTGTATGGTAAGCCATAAACACCGCGCATTTTTCACCACGTGGATGGTGAATTCGGGGTATTTCTGGTGTAGATATGCGTAAATTATCGCCTGCCTGGTGGAGAAGATGTAGTGGTAATTGCTCGGGGGGGTTATGCCTTCCAATCATTTTACCTATGATCCACCACCCCCCGCTATGTTGGGCAGGCCGGACAGTGTGCTTCCATGGCATCCACGTCAGGGCCTCAGCGCCTCAAAGAATCTCAGCCCGGTGCGGGAAGAGCTGGCTCTGAGGACTGGCGAAGACGGCTGGGAAACCGTCGATTCCAAGGGCGCGAGTGTACCCTCGTCGAACGCGGGGGAACCAGCTCGGGGGACATCGTCTGTACCCTCATCTGTTCTTGGCGTATAGGGTTGGAACATATGAGGCTTTGAGAACTTCTTGGTGGTTCGACATGTTTGGACTATTTTGGACATCCTTTTCTTGGGTGGATGTGGGGAAGCAAGCCGAGGTCGCAGGATGTAGCTCGGGTGATCTGGAGGGATTTTGGTTTGCTATGGATTGTGATGGCATGTTCAAAATTCAAGATGCCTATATATTAAACGTCCCCCTCCTCCCGCTGCTTTTGGGCAATTTTGAGAAGCCCAGGATTTTTTTTACAACTGGTGTTCCTTAAGCTTGTATTTGCCCAAGGGGTGGCAGATTGCAGGGAGATGCTCAGTCAAAATGGATGACGACACCCACAAGTTTCGACATTTTTTTGAGAGTGAACATTGAACGATCCAATTTCCAGATATTTCCAGTGCACTTAAGTTCATAGCTTCAGTATTTATCCATGGGCGACCATTCGCTCTGCTGGTTCTTCTTGCCGTTGTCCTTAGGACAGCTGAGCTGAGTTATGCGTGGGAATGAGCGCATTGAGACTCGTCGCACGGGTTCCCCTTCTTCACCAGCCGCCCGAACAGAAGAGAAGAGGCTGACTCCATTTGAAACCACAATGGTTCAACGGAAATGCCACATGTTTATCCATTTTTAGCAGGAACACCTTCCAGATAGTCGGCATTTCCGTCTGAACCATGGTTGTTTTAGGGTGGGACCCCGAGCGCCAGCCACATGATGTCTTAAGCGCCTCCCACAGGGAAGTGCTTCGCTTCCGTGATCATGCAGTTCGATTGAGGCGGAAAAAACGCCGCCCCGGAGTCACCTGCGGAGAATTTGGCAAATTCAAATGCTTCTATTCTGGGGTACTGGTTCAAAGTAAGACCTACACACTGGTTGAGTCAACTTGAATATCCTGTCATCGCCGCAGCACCTTATTTTGAGCTTCCCCTGCCCCTTGCAAGCGGTGAAGGCTAACTGTTACCTTCTAGCAGTTCAGGTGCAGAGAATTCCGCAGGTGGCTTGCCCCCTTCACAAGCACCCGTTCGGTGCCGATGGCGACGCCGTGCTCTGTGCCAAACGTGTGCGTGAAAAAAATGCGGAAGGAGATGACGCTGATGCCTCATCTCAAGGTTGTAAGGTCATGATTTAAAACCATATAATTAAAATGGATCAAAATGGTGGGTTTTGGGGGTAGTTTTTGTCAATGTTTGTTGGTCGCCTGAGAGTTGGAAGCCACGGAGTGGTACCATGGCCGGTGCGTGGATGTCAGCTGTGGCCATGTGTGGCTTCAGCCAGAGAACAGCTTCTGGCTACTGACGGCTACTGCAAGCTGAGAGCCATGGAGCCAGACTGGCGAAAGTGCGAAGCAGTAGCAGCTTGGATGGCCAACAGCATCCAACACCATGCAGCAACACCGACCCTCATCCAACCATACCCACCAGCTGCAAACGCCCCCCAAGACCACCCAACAACTGACCCACCACCACTTCCATACCCAATTTGTTCCAACCTCCACTTCACACCCCAGCCTATTCCACAACAACTTCCAAGATCTCAACTGTTCTTCATTTTCTTTGGTCTGCCATGGGCCCTTGATATCCTTCGGGCAAAGTGGTCCTGGGCCACTTCGCCATGCTGGGAGGATGTGGCGCTGCCTGCTGCTGTCAGCGGCCGTCGTTGCCGCGGGCGGCAGCCATGGTGGCTGCGGGCAGACGTGGCAGAGCCCGGCAGAGGTCGTGGAGATCTGGGACAAGCAGACGCTGGCGTCGTTGCTTGGATGATCCCACTGAGTAGGGGGGTTTGATGGTTGAAAAATCGGGACAAATGCTGAACATATCCGGGATATAGGGAGATGCAACCCACTTGCTAACATGTGACTGACTTCGGGGATTATCCCAGTGGTTTGTAGGTTCGTATCAGGGATGCTCCTTTCAGCTGGAACATCATGGGCGTGACAAATTGGGCCGATTAGAATCCTAACAAAACCTGCGAGCCCACAACAAAGTCTAAAGCACCACCTCCAGGGAAAGCATCCCATCCATCTGCTTATCTAACTTGGCAATGGAAATACCACCACATTTATATATGTATACAGTATACACACACACACATATATATATATATACAGTGTATATATATATATATATCTGTATCATATTTAATATATAATATTTACACTTAGTTGCCCGTGATTTCCCAAGGGTCACTCCACCGACACCATGTCGCCCCCCAGCCGGTAGGTTCTCCGTATCGCAGCTGGCAGCTTTCCAGGCGCTGTCCTGCGGCCGCTGCCCGCTGCTCTCCCGCGTCTGCCAGCGGCGCTCGGGGTCGGAGTGGCGGAAGCTGGCGCTGCAGTACGTCCGTGAGGAGGCGGCCTTGGCGCAACGGCAGGTGCGGGTGATGTGCGGGTGGCGCAACGGGGTGGGGTAGCCGATGGATGGTAGTGTTTCTTGCTCCTCTCTTAACACTTGTATAAGCATAGATACTACATTTGATTATTTATGTGCACTTTTTACTTTTGGAGGTGTTTGGTTACTTAAGTTGAAGGTTGGTTTTCAAGAAAAGTCATTGCCTTTTTCTTCGGCTCCCCAGCTCCACTCTTCACGTTCCTCGGTTTTGACAGGTTTTGACCCATCCCTGGCGCTGCGCAGGCGCGCAACATGCTGCGCCACGTTTGGAGCAACTACGAACGCCACGCCTTTGGCAAAGATCAGCTGAAGCCGGTGACGGGGCGAGGGGTGGACAGCTGGGGTGGCGTGGCGCAAACCTTGGTGGACTCTTTGGATACGTGCCTTGGTGTCAGTGGTTTTTGGGCTCTTAAAAAGGCAAATCTGGGACATTGAGGTACATTGCGCATTTTTTTACATTTTTTGGCATACCCTTGAGCACCATTTAGATGATTGGGGCATTTTTATTTAGATTATTTCCTTGACTTTTGCGACTTTTCTCTGTGAAGTTCTACAACAGATGGTTCCGTTTGCAGCCATCATCCCCTGGCCAGGCTTTGGATGATGGGTTTCCACGAGGAATTCCATCGCGCTGCTGAGTGGGCAGAGGCCAACTTGAACTTCGACAAGGATCTCAATGTGCCTCTGGGCGCAGTTGCTGCAGAGGATGTTGCATGATGTTGCGATGTTTGCATCATCAATCATCGACTGAAGATGGAAACTGAATTGGAAAGGAGACTAAACGTGGAAGTGTTTAAATCCAAACTTGGGAAGAAACGGCATCCGTCAAGCACAACCATTGGCCCATAATTTTCATTAATTTTCAAGTGTGATGAATGATGGAATTAAGCCTTGGCCCCATGGGTTCCACGTCAGCTACTGAAACTAAAGATATTATTCCCCTGTTCCAATTTTTGCTATACACAACTAAACAAGTCTGTTTGCCTGTTGAAACATAGCCTAAAGAACTTTATAGGAAACATTGGAAAACTCTATCCATTGGGAACTATCGAGTCTATTTTCCACCCGAAACTTGAACCTAGATTTCCCATGAATTCTCCATAAAAAAGTCATAGAAAATCAATCATCTATTTGTCAAGTTTGACCCTAGATTTCCAGATGAAAAATCCATCCATTGGTAACAATTGATAATTACTTCCCCTAGATTTGCATCCATTGGTGACATTTCATGTCATGATGATTGAATGAACCTTAGAAAATCACGATTTCCATGGGGATTTTCCTCGGATTTCCCATTGGAAAATCCATGAAAACTCCATGGATTCGGAAGGTGAATTACTTCGAGACTTCCATCCGTCACCTGGGTGGCCTGCTGTCGGCCTACGTCTTCAGCCAGCGCCCAGGGCTGCTGCTGAAGGCGATCGACCTGGCGCAACGTTTGGCGCAGGCCGATGGGACATTGATAGATCCACCATGATTGGGCTGGGGAATCTTTTGGGGATGTTTTCTAAAACTCATTGTACAGCATCACCAGGTCCCAAGGTTCCAACATTTGTTTTCTAAAACTTTGAACACTTTTCTTTTTTTTTTGGGAGCTCTTACGAAAATCCAAGATTGGGGATAGCTATAGATCCAGAGATAGTATGCAAAAACAAACCTTGCTTGCGTTTTCCAAGTGTAGAGTGGTGGGTTGACGGTGTCAACCCACCCCCCTAACCGGGGGCGAGGATTAAGAATCTATAGAGAGATGCGAACATAGATTTAGATCTTGTTGACATAGATTATAGATGGAATTCGATATAGATACAGATAGAGATGCAGATAAAGATGTATATATAGGTATATGTTCTACATATAGACACGGTCGATGTTAGACAGAGTATGATAAATGATAGATGATAGATGAAAGATAATAGATGAATGATAGATATGATATATAAGGGAGTAGACAGACAGATAGATGGATAGGTAGATAGACAAACAGACAGATAGATAGATAAGATAAGATAAGATTAGATAAGATTTGATGAGATTAGATTAGATTAGATTAGATAGAAAGAAAGATAGCTAGCTAGATAGATAGATAGATGGATAGATGGATAAATGGATAGATGGATAGATGGATAGATGGATAGATGGATGGATAGATATACAGACACACACACACATGCATATTTATATATGTATACTGTATATATTACACGCACACACACACACATATATATATACAGATAAAAATGAGGTTCATTTAGTCTTGCTTGTTGCACAGTTCCTACATATCCTTTTGTCTCCATGTCAGAATTCCCATGATGAGTTCATGAATACCGCGGATCCCAACGGACAACTTCAGTGCCATGGATGATCATTCCAGCCGCATGACTGGAAAATGATCCATGTACACGTGATCTACCATGATTTACCTGTTAGAAACGGCGATGTCCATAGATATGTGCAGAAAATACAAGGAGAGAACGTCCAGCAAAATGTGAAACACCACCCAGGCCTTCCCTCAGCTCGCCTCCCCGGGCCCGGGTCCGGGCGCCGCCCCTCGCCGTGCTGGCAGCACTGCTTCCGCCGGCTGGGCGCAGTGGCTTAGCAAGGCGGCGCAGTTCCTCCAGCAGGTCTTTACGGAGAGCACGGAGGAGTGCAGTTGGGGGTTGGGGGTTGGGGGGAATGGGGGTTGGGGATGGGGGATGATGTTTTTTTGGGAGGAACCACTAGCAGGCACTAGCAGAGAACAGGAAAGACCAATGGATATGTCAAGTATTTTTGAGTGAATAATTCCGAAGAATATGTGTAATGATACCTCATTGACCAAGTTTTGTGAGGTTTCTAAATGAGAGCCCAAAGAGAAGGGGTTGTGATCAGGGTGAGCTCTAGAATGCCCGGGACTTCGCCAGAGGTTTCATTTTCCTGCTTGGTTTAGGAGTCTGGCAGTGGCGAGTATCCAGAATTTTCAGGAGGAGACGATGAACACGGACAGGCCACAAGTCCGGTGGTGATGGACCGGTTGTTGCAACACGGGTGATGGGTGGTTGTTGTGTTCTCCTGGTGTAGCTGTCAAGGGTGCCTTTTGGATTGTATGACTCCAGCGTGCTATTGCCTGAAAGCAGTGAAGTTGCCCTACAAACTTCTTAACCTTACAGTATCCTCGCCATTGCTGGCCATAGCAAGAACTACCCTCTCCATAAAAGGAAGGCAAGGAAGGCACAGTTTTTCAACTGCACGAGGAGGACACATCGGCCCTTCCCCCTAATATTGAATACCCAAACAAAACCTTGGAGTATAAGATCATCTTGAAATTGGAGGTTTTTTTAGATCTTCTCGCTAGGATTAGGGGATGGGAGTAGATTCCAGTGGGCTGTCCCTTTCTTCGCCTCTCATCTTCCCAGTTGTTGCCGATCTGCCCATCCCAGCGCCGTTTCAGGACCTCTCGCAGCAGCTGCAGCTGCCGCAGCGCCCCCCGCGCCGCGCGCGCGACCCGCGGGAACCGCGGGCGGTGGGGCTGCCGCTGTCGGACGTCAACCTGCGCACGGGTAAGGCCCAGGATCTGGCCGGCTTCCTGTCCCTGTCGGACGCCTGGTGATGATGTACCCCTTTAACTGATCTATTCAACATGGTGATTTTCCACAGCTATGTTACATAACCAGTGGGTATACTGATGTATACTGTATATAGTGAGGTGATAATATTCATGATACAGGATGGTGATAATCCCTTCCCCCGAATCTTAAACACCCGATATATCCAAATCCCCTCCACTAAACCTGTGGTTTCTAGGGGGTGTTTAATAGTTTAAGACTAGGGGGTGTAGGCAAGGTGTTGGCTCACTATCTAAATGGAGGGTATGGGCCGGGTATTATCTTTTAATACATGATGATATTTACCTTCCCTTAGACCGCCATGGGCTTGTGACATGACGCCTGGAAGGTGCGATAGGAGATTTTTATGAACACCGGAAGTCAACAGTAGAGTCAACAGTGTTCATTTTCCTCACATTTTCCTCATTGAAGTCACTTCTTTTCCCCTCACCTTTGGCCGCTTTGGACGTGCCGAGGAAACCTTTGTGCCCGTGGAGTGGAAGTTCCTAGCGCTGTTAACCTCGAACTGCGATCTGGTGAGGCATCAAGACGAGGCGCCTGATCTGTTAACCTTGGACTTGGGTAGGACCGGGTAGGATCCGTGGAATCAACTGGGTAAAACTGGGATTGAACTTGTACCATCTTGTACCAATAAAAATTGGGGGGAAGATGCCTTCTGGAAACTGTTTTGTCATGTTTTGTCCTCTGAACGTTGCTTTGTTTATCTTTGTTTGGGTTTTAAAGTGGCTCAAGTGCTAGTTTTCACTCTCCTCTTTGTTTGGGACCTAGGTAAAACAATCATTGCTGGTGGTATTTCTTTTGATCATGGCCGTTTGCAATTTCTCTGATCTGATTGTTTTGCTGGTTCCGACGTCGTTTTTTTTGATTCTGACTCTGATTCTGGCTCTGATGATGGTGATGATGATGATGATGATGATGATGATGATGCCCGAGAGTCAAAGAGTTCCAACGATACTGATGATCAAGCAAGACAAGATGAACCTTGAACACTCTTATTCATATTATATAATATATATCCATCAAACCACAAATGAACAAACCGTCAAAAACATGCCGAAGAAAACATGACCAAAACACCAAGTGCCCCGTCAAAGATCGACATGATGTTCCACGACGCCCCCCCGCGAGGAAACCACAACGCAGTTTTCCCTATATGTTCCACATCATTTCCAAAATATCGTTTGAAGTTTGTAGTATTTCTTCCATTGACTGTGTACATGATATTTACTTCTCATCAATTTCATGAGGTTTTTTGAAGCGTTTTCTCCACATTTCATCAGGGTTTACCAGGTCTTGAAGGTGCTGAATCAGAGCGCCGACTTAGCTTCCAAGGGCCTGGCAGCCATCCTACTGCAGAGCCATGGAGCGAGGGTAGGGAACGATAAGCAAGGACCATTGACTCATGATAGTTACTGGAATAGTTTAGGATAATGGATATTTATTAATGGATAGTAATGAAGAACTATTAAATAACTATTATAAACCATGGAACGATAAACTATTCCATTACTATCCATGAGTTTATAATAGTTCTTCATTGCCATTGGTTATCGTTATGATCATGTTTCTTCCATTGCTATCCATTAGAATTTAACCACTTACTAGCCATGAAAATTAGCACCATGAATATCCATTGGGTAGTATCCGTGAGTTGTCCATTAGTTGAGTTATCCATTGGCTATCCATTAATATCCATCAATTACAGTAATACCTATGAATAGTGGGCATATATTATATACATATTACATATATGTATATATTGTCAATGTTTATCCCATTAATTAATGGATAGTTAGTCAAAATGAATAAGTATCACGTTAATGAATTTTAATGTGGATGTTAACAAAAACCATCATTAGTCAACATTGATTGTTTAGTGAGACATTATGGATATCAATAACCACTAAACATTAGTGGAAATCCAGCCACTGGATTCGGGATCTCCATTAGGGATTCCTATTAATACGGTACTCATTACTGTAGTTATCCATTAAAAATCGATTAGATAACTGATGAACTCAAACGAGAAATGATGGAATTTATCCAGGGAGCTTAACAGATTTAGCCAGCCAATCTTTACAAGCAAGAATCTGGGTAGAGCCTTGGAGGAATCATCAGCTTATGAGAAAGCATTAAAACTTGTTTTATATATCTAAATTTAAAGGTGCTGCAACCCTAAGTTTCTGAAGGGCCTACTAGTCGTATAGGGTTTGGACACATAAAGCCCAATGGTTGGGCAGCATTTACCAGTTTAGCGCCCAGATTGATGGACATTGTGATTACATATAAATTGATATAAATTGGATCTATCAATGCGCTCCAACAGGTATAACGGATTATATGGGCGTTGAGAAATATAATCTACGCTGATGAATGATGGGAATGATCATCGGATGATATCATCGGAATTTTCTAGATCCTGTCAGGATCAGTGGAAATCTGCTGGAAATACGGGGTAAATGGACTACCGTAATGCCCTGGATTGGGTGAAATTGGGGAGATCTCCATCCAAGAATCTCGGCTGAGGTTCAAACCTTTGAGGTGGACACCTCCCCAGAAATGCTAAAAAAACATGGCTTCCTCTCAACTAGCCCTTGAAGTAAAATGATTCCGGCGGGTGCTTCTTGATGAAGCAGCTTCACAACAAAAGCATCCTGAGGAAGAATGGAGATGTCCACGCACCTTGGCCATACCTTAGTTTCTTTCGAAGGTGTTGGCAGTTGTCATCAGTTGGAACATGGTGAAACCGAGAAAATTTGAAAGGGAAGGCCCATTGCGATCTTGGAAAACATAATTTCTACTTGCATTTTGAGTAAGAGGGGCTAAGATTAGATAGGATTCGACCAGATCTGCTTAGATTACATAGTCAATAGTTTAGACTAATTAGTTAGACACTCACACACAGACATGGCTTTGTCTGAAAATGGGGATATCCCATAAATCCATTGGTTCATTCTCATGTTTCCCATTCAAAGGCCTCAAGTTGAGGAAAAAAAACCCACGGCACCCGACCAGATTCCCAGCTTCCAAAGCCGCCCAGAGCTTCAACGTCAACCGCATCTCCCTTGGGAGTCGAGGAGATTCCTTCTATGCCGCTGGGCCAAGCCGGTCATGGGGAGATTCGTTGGGATGGCGAGGACGAAAGCCGAGCCGCGAAGGGATGTATGATCTTAGTGATATGCGATTCCAATAATGGTAAGCATTACCAGTCATAAGAATGCGGTATGATTTCGAATCAAATCAAGCAGCTAAAGACTTTGATATGATGAATCTGAATAGCAATGGCGTATAGGGGAACTTTAGAGCCATCAGCATCCAACAGTTCTGAGGAATACCTGCTGAAGGACAGCCTCTTCCTGGGATCCCATGGAAATCCCATGGCGCACGCCATGTGGGTGCCCTGGCTGATTAACCAAAACCTTTGGCCTAAAATGGCAGGACTCCAATCAGTGAATGTCATCATCCCAAAATATCATGATTTTCTTTGAGAGTGGGAGTATTCTGTATATTTCTAGCTCAATCTTACATGGATACTTTAATCCTTTAGTCTTTTGGTATTAATGGGAATATCTACTAACCAGCAAAGAATTTAATTTTTTGCAGGGTATCTAAGAATGGCAATGATTTCCATTCTTTTTCAAACATGGATTGGTGAAATGGACCATTTACAGGAACCCATCCACATAGACCGGAAAATCCCAGGGCTTTCCGCTTGAATTTTCCCAGGCGGCCTTCCGCGCCAAGCTTCCGGGGCTGCTGGTGGAAGCGGCGCCCAGGCTCTGGGACTCTGGGACGTGATTCGCCCAATTGAGGCTATATCCCATTGGACATTATATTATTATTATGATTATGATTATGATTATTACTATTCTATTACTATTATTATTAATATGCTATAATGTGGTCAAAATAGTAATAATAATAATAATAAACCATCCCCCACCCAGTCATCCCCATTTTTATAGGTTGTATGTGTACCATTCCCAAATAGGTAGTTTATGACATGGTTTTAACCACATTACCTTAATGATAATGATCATAGGCTATGAAAGAATAGGCTCAACTGATTATCAGTACATTCAAGAATCCTACGATTGATGGATGTAGGATATAGGCCATGATTTTTTTTGATAATCGGGGGGTTATACTGTTATACTATAGAAATCTATGATGAATGTAGGGGCTATCCTATATACAGTATGTGGCTCAATTGATTTGTCCACTATGAATAGAATCAGGGGATTATACTGATTGGTTGATATAAAGGAATTGTACTTCTTACTTGATTGGGGATTGTTAGAACCCATCATTGGAATATTTACTCACCAAGCAGTATAATGGGATGGGATAGAGGTATTTTTCATGGCTCAGTTGGAGGTATAGTTGGAATCCCCTGGTGGTGAATAGAGGGAGCGTGCCAAGGAGCCGTGGGCATCCACATTCGCCATGTTTCCTACCAAATGGAGAGCCAAGGAGCTACTAAGAGTTTCGTAACCGCATGATAGTTTACGGCATGATGCAGAAGATCTTGAAGGAACAGATGAGAAAAATTTGAAAGATTCACAGAAGGAACATGGTCCAAACAGTGTTAAGCATGTTAAGCAACTGGCGTGACGACACTATAGTCACTATAGTCACTATAGATCATACAACACCATCTTTTACTGACAGCTTTTTGAAATGAACCAATGATTACCTTGTGGTTTGGGGCCCGGTGGCTTGGCAGGGGATCATCACTGCTTGGTACTGGCAGGGGATTATCCGCGGGTAAAAACATGGTGATAACGTCCATAAGTTGGGATAGACTCCATCTGAAACAAATCACTACATAGAACTATGGTAGCACACACACACATCATATAATCTAATCTTATGATATCTTATGTACATATATATATATATATCTCTCTCTCTCTCTATATGTAGGTATATACATACATATCCACTTAGAAGTGGACGTGCGTCCCCAAGTATGGATCATCTCCGCCTCCAGGTCCTGGCTGGATGCTCGGCCACGCACCACGGCGGCTGGACGACTGGGTGCGCCGTTTCCATCGATTAAAGGGGAAACTATGGTGAAAGATGGGAAAATATGGGAACTTCCCATCATTTCCCCCATATTTCATGGGAAAAGATGGGAAAATCCATGAACATCCGGTTCAATTTTGTCAATTTTGTTCGTAAACCAATCCATTGTAGGGGGAAACTGGCATGCCATCGGCTTCTGTAAAATCAGCAACACATTAGGGCCACCAGGCTAGAGATTTGACCAGCGTCCTACCCTCCGATGCAGCCTTGGCCCAAAATTACCGAGGGCTCCAATCCCAATGCGACAAAGAAAGTGTAGCGCTCGCCAAAAGCACCGAGAAAACAGTCAGTGTCGCGCCAAAGTTCAGCCGGGAAGTTTGGATCACGAACTGTCACGAACCATGCTGAACTTTTGTCAAAAAATGGGCTTCATGAGGCCCAAAAAAGGTCAGATTCCATAACCTTCAATCTAAAGACAAAGGATCCGAAAAGAGACACACAGCATTTTGACATCGTTCCCGGATCGTTCGATGCTGCCATGTCACAACGACTGATCCTCAGCACTTCGTCCACCGCTGCTTGGTGTTGAACTTTGACCCTCAGATGATCAGTGAACTTCAAAAAAAGGTCGCGTTCCTCAGCGTTTTTTGTCGGCTGGAATTTCATTTGGTCGGGAAAATTGTACAAAATCAACTGCAATCGGCAATTTTGGGCAGCTACAAACCAGCTGCTTGAACTAAAAACCAGCTGCTAAGCTGGTTCCAAGGCTGACTCTAGCAGTGCCCCTGCCACGTGGCATCGCTCAGCACCTGCCTTGGACACAGCGGGTGTTGGCAGTGGAAACCCCGGAGAGTGGAGCAGCATCACCAGGCGGACAGGGTAGCTGAGAATTTATTTAAGCACCCATGAGAACATATGACCAAACAGATGGGAATTTACCTGATTTTGCCTCATCAAAGGTGAAACGTTTTGGGGCTGTTTCGCCCAATCGCCCAATATTTATTCATATATTTTCATGATATTCCCATATCAAAAGCTTGGCTTGAAAAATGGGTGTTTCCATAAATGCGAGTGCCCCAAAATCTCTGGTTTGCAGTGGAACATCCGAAAAAAACATGGATGATTTAGGGGTACCCTGCATTTTAGGAAACCTCCATATTCCTATACTTAGATGGGCCATGGGGTTTGTTAACTGGTTAGTAACTGGGAATCCGATGATCTCCAGACGATCTCCCCCGCAGGTCCAGCCTGGGGCTGCTGGCTGCTGCCGTCCTTGCCACGGGCAGCCGCAGCCTCCGCGGAAAGGAACGACGACGCCCGAGCGCGTCGTGCCGCCTGCGGCGCTACGCGCAAGGCACGGCCAGCGCTGCCAAGGGGATATCACTTGGGGGAAAGCTGGATTATTGCTACCATTTTGCTTGGGTTTGGCTATGTGGTTCTACCATTTAAGCTATTCTTGTATAATTATTGTGAGCTGTGTGCACACTCCGTCACACTCCGAGAGAGAGAGAGAGGTCCCACACGACAGGATACAACTGCCATGGCTAGTGTTAACTGGGGTTATAGCCCAGGTAAATGGCTCTTAGTGAAGTTGGTCAGGAGGAAAGCTTGCTGGCAAACGAAGATGGCACTGGAAGTCATTTGCAGCTGATTTTCCAATTTCTGACGGGATTTCTTCCATTGCCAGATGAGTTTGATGACTATAATATACTATAATAATATATATATAGTATAGGATGAAACTTCAAGCTTCCAAAATTAGTTCAAGGGACCATGTTTGGCTGCTGAAAATTCATGGGTTGCTTTGAATTTTGCGTCAGACGTGCTGAGAAGGAAATCCATTCTTTCAGGCGGGTCCCAACTCCCAACATTTGCGGGCTTACATTCCCTTATGCCCTTTTCATCTATCACCCATCTATAGTCCATATGAAATCCATGTAACATCCATCTATATATATATATGTATATATATATACGGTATGTATACTTGTTACATGTAGATATAACATCCATATAAATTCCATTGAACATCCATGAAGTCACAGCTTGTGCACCAGCTGTAGGCGACGAGCAGGGCGAGGCCGGCTTGGCGCTCCGTGCGCCGTCCAACCTCTACGAGCTGCTTGGGGTGGACGACAACGCCGATTCCGAGCCTTGATTTCATTGGGAAACCATGGGGGTGTCTTAAGTCATGGGGGATCCTCAAGTCACCATAGGTTTCAATACAAAGCTCTGGGCTAACGACTCGGATGATTTTGGGTACTTCTATTTCAGGAAACCTCCATATGCGAAACAAAACAATTCCCCATGAGTACTATAGTACTTGATGAAAACATTAGGATAAAATGGTTTCCCATCCATGGATGGGTACCTTAGTAATTTTTGAACTGATTTTCCTACAGATGGAATACTGTATATATATATACATGTATGTATATGTACACACACACATACATACATTACATTACATTACATTACATTACATTACATTACACACATACACACATACATACATACATGCATGCATGCATGCATGCATACAGACATACAGACATACAGACATACAGACAGACACACATACAGACATACAGACAGACAGACAGACATACAGACATACAGACAGACAGATATACAGACATACAGACAGACAGACATACAGACATACAGACAGACAGACATACAGACATACAGACAGACATACAGACAGACAGACATACAGACAGACAGACACACATACATACATACATGCATGCATGCATACATGCATGCATACATCCATACATACATACATACATACATACATACATACATACACACAGACATACATAACATTACATAACATAACATAACATTACATTACATACATACATACATACATACATACATATATACATACATACACACACATATACAGATATACACTATATCATATACACATATACACATATACACATATACACATATACACATATACACATATACACATATACACATATACATATACATATACATATACATATACATATGCATATACATATATACACACGCACACACACACACGAAACAGCCAGAGATTACGACGGGCCAGGCGTTGGGGAACCTTAGGGGAGGACTTAGGGCCAAGTCTGGTAACAAGTTTTGGTGACAATCATGGGAGTTTCAATATGGATGAATGGAAGCTAATAAGAACTGTTTGAATCATAAAATTCGGATACCAGGATAACCTGTGCGAAGGTGTTGTGACATTTTGATAAACAAAATGTTGTAAGGCTTTTGTGTCGTTTTGCGTGGCAGGCCCAAGGGATTGTGCACCTTGTCAAAGGTGAGCAAAACGTGAGGGTTTTGTAGCATTTCCAAAAACGATGGCAGACGCGGGGTATTTGCAGAGGATCTGGAAAGATGCATTTCGCGTGGCAGGCGCTGTACAAGAGACATGTCCATCAGAGATGTTAGGAGGCCCGGGCGCTGATTTCCTGAGAGGGGTTGCATTTTGGAGCCTGAGATCTTCAGGTTTGCTGAGATGATTTTGCGTGGCAGGTGGAGCACTTCGTATGAACTGGCATCACTTTTTCGTGGCAGGCGCAGTACTTTAGGCAGGCGGAGTGGAAAAATCGCAAGACGCATTGGTACGAGGCTGTCAGCTCTGCACTCAACTTTCCATTTTTGAAGGGAGTCTTGCAGAATTGCTTCGTTTTTGATGTTGCCAACTTTGAAAATGAAGGAAATCTCGCAGAATTGCTTCGTTTTTTACGTTGTCAAGTTGAAACATTGAGGAAATCTCGCGCAACAGCTTCGTTTTCAAGCTTGCAGATGGACAGATAGATAGATAAACAACTACAACCACAACTGCAACTACACTACTACTACAACTACAAATGCACATGCAAATGCATGTGCAAATATACTACGCTACATTACGCTACACTGATTACAGTACACTACACAAATCGCACTACACTGACTACGCTAATTACAGTACACTACACTAATTACAGTGCAACTACAACAACGACTACAAATACAGCTACACCTTCAACTACAACTACACTACATTACACTACGCTAAATTACATTACACTACACCAATTACACTACACTACAGTACACTACAACTACAGCTGCAACTACAACTATGCTACATTACACAACACTACAACTACAACTACAACTACAACTACAACCGCAACTGCAACTGCAACCCCACCACACTACACTACACTAATTACAGTACACTACAGTGCACCACAACTACAGCAGCAGCTACAACTGCAACTACAACGACGCTACATTACACAACACTACAACTACAACTGCAATTGCAGCTGCGCCACACGATGCTACACTAATTACACTACACTACCCTACAACTACAACGACAGCTACAACTACAACTACGCTACTTTACACTACACTACACTAGGCTACACTACACTATACCACACTACAGTACACAACGCGCAGTGCAGTACAATACAGTACAGTACAGTACACTACACTACACCACACTACACTACACCACACTACACTACACTACGCTACGCTACGCTACGCTACACTACACTACACTACACTAATTACACAGCACTACAGCTACAACTACTACTACAAATGCAGCTACAACTTCAACTACGGCTACACTACATTACACTACACTACACTAATTACAGCACACTACACTACACGACAGTACACTACAGTACGCTACAGCTACGCTACAACTAGACTAGACTACATCTACACTACAGCTGCACTACAGGTACGCTACAACTACACTACAACTACAATACCGACAATGCGAAGATGTTGTGACATTTTTAGCACAAAATATTGTAAGGCTGAGGGCTAGTACCCCCCCCTTCTCAGAACAGATGACGTCGGGTTACAAGCCTCAATCAACCCGTATAAAGGGCGCTTCTTGAACGCCCACTATGGAGTGGGGTTATTATTGATGATTTTGGGGAAAACTGGGGAGCATTGAACTTGGCACCATTTTTTTATTCTGGTTGTTTGTGAGCTGTTGTAAATGTCAGATGTCGTCGTCATTACCACAGCTCTGTTCCCACGATCTCCTGCCACCGCTGATCAGGATGAAATCAAAAAGGCCTACTACGACAAGATGAAGATCTGCCATCCTGACATCGCAGGTGATGACGGCCCCTGGGCCAAACAACTCTGACTACGGGGTGAAGGGATGCGATTGTGGGTTTGATATGGTTTGATATGTGATACATCTGTCTTTGGGTCAGAAAATGGCGCAGCACGAACATTGGGAGTGGTTTTCTCATTTTGGCTTGGTGTCGAACGTGAACGGAGCAGATTCGGCCTGAAACTTGGTTTGACCACTCGGCAATTAAAACCCATCCGGCAGAGATCCCGGGTGCTTCGGGTCTCACCAACTTTCGGTCATTTTGTTGTGTGATCCCCGGATCCCCTGCTGTCGTGGCTGAAACCCTGGGCCCAAAGGTGAAGAAATTTGCATCCTGCTGAACGATGCCTACGACCTCCTCTCAGATCCCGAGGAGAAGGAGGAGAGGAAGAACTCGTGTCCATGGATTGAAGGTGGTTATAGGCAGTTGTAGGTGGCTTATAAATAGAGATCACAGGTTGGGTCAGAAAACATCTCATCTTCAACTAACTTTTAGTCGGAAATCATCCCATTTTTCAACATTTCGATCCATAGCTGATCACGTGGCAGGCTTATGATATTCAGCTACACCGCGCCAACGGTACTCAGAAACCTGCCTGGGGGCCCTGGGGGCCCTGGGGGCCCTGGGGCCCGAGGGAGTAGAGAAATCATTGACGTCCAACTGCCAAGTTACATCAGATGTAAGTACTTAACTAGAATGGAGTCAGCGTGTTGCCCCCCGCACTTGCAACTTTCAACAGAAGTTATATAACTAAATCTAAATATGACGAGTATGTATGTATGTGTATATATATATTATACATATACATATGCACGCAATTGTATGCATGTATACGCAGCATTCCTCCCGTGTTCCGCCGGTCAGGTCCTGTTGCTGGATCCTTCGCCACAAGATTTGTCACCCACTTGGGCCACTGGGCCGCAAAGGAGTGGCGCATTTGGGCCACTGGGGAAGCGACTTCCTGTCACCAAGGACTGGACATCCAAAACTGGCAACAAGCGGTCGTGTTTTGGTGCGAACGGGGAGAATGTTGGGCTGTTGGAAGTTGCTGCCCTGGATCCAGGATCCAGGGCACAGATGTTCTTCTGGTTAGGTGATCAATAGAGTACCTACCCATTGAACAACCAAAATTGTCCTGCAAACAGCATGTTTAAACACAGCGTTGGCTGTCAAGTCATCCCGGTGCAGAGGTTTGAGGCATGCTTTGTCCCCCAGCTGGCACATGGCTGATGATCCTGTTCAGCGACCGACTTCGCGACTAACTTCGTACTTCAAAAACATGGACTAATCTCAATCTCTATGGCTACAAGACACTGGGGTAAATGGGATACTCCCAGTATTTTCCAACCTTTGGGTGAGAGACTCACAGCTACTAACCTCACCTGCAGAGCCCTGGTGCCCACACTTAGGAAGCCCGTGTACAACGGCCGCCCGCTGTCGCGATCCCTGCATCATAAAGTGGCGCCGGAAGATCAAGGCGCTGTTGGCGAGCCGGAATACCCTTGGCAATCCTGGCATTGGAAAATCCTAGTAATCCATCCTGGTGTAAAGAAAATCACCTATTGCCTGGGTCAACCTTGCTTACATGCTTTAGTACTTTAATCTTTTGCTATCAATGGTAAAATGTACTAACCAGCTAAAAATTAGATTTTTGGCAGGTATCTAATAATCTAAAGATTCACCATGTTGTGAGGATTTGTGCTGGGTTTTCTGTTGTACTTGGATTACTGAAGGCTAACCGGCCCGATCATCGTGATGGCAACGGCCAGGAGTGAAGTGGGAGGAGCAGAAATTCGCCGGGGCCCCAGGGGCCGCAACCGCGATGCCTTTGGTGACGGGAAGAGCCTTAGATGACTCGACGAACTCCGATGATTTGCAGCAACGCCATAGATAATATAGGTATAAGATGAAGAAAGCAAACATGGTTGTCAAGATCTTCCAGTGACAAGATTCTGGTCGCTGAATTCCATTTGCTAAATTTCGTTGGCTGGCTGTATCTGGCTGTGCAAGATCACTCGAGAGTTTGTCTTTGCACATGAATAAGAAGAGACTGTAATAACTTTACTATGATCGATTTTGTGAGGTTTCGCTGATTTTTTGCCCTACTAGCCAACCCCGTAGGTCTTCCAACCCTCGGGAAGCCAGGAGTTGGTATCGTAAATCTAGATGTCTGTTTCACAGGTTGTGAATGAGGTCGTGAATATCGCCTTCAGATTCTTACCCCTCTACTGATGCCATGATGTCTCAATGGGACATTTCACCACCAAGCGTTCCAACAAATTGGCATCACACTCTATCACATCCTATCATTGTTTCAACCTGGGCGACACCACGTTTTTAAAGAAACATGTTGAGGATGATCCCAACGCGCTCTCAAAATGGAAATGTTGGGGTTCCCACAACAGTTCCATGTTCTGTGACAGGTCTTTGTAGATGAGTGGACGTGCATTGCTTGCCGCAACTGCCAGCGCCTCAGAGGGCAGCTATTTTGGTGTTCACCAGTATGACTCCGGGTTTTGACCCAGTACACACTTTCGGGTTGTCTCAATTTGGAACCCCAAACATCAACAGTTTATCATCAACAAATATACATACACATCCGCATATATCCCGGAGGTTATGGGAAATTTGGCAGGACACCCAGCAAAACTATGGGGCAACCATTTTTATGTAAACACTAACACATCCAATGATAATCTCATATTCAAGAAACCCCATTGGTTGGTTAGGTATCTAGAGGTATCCTATATTATCCCATTATATAATGTACATGCTATATGATATTATCCCATCTGATATCCCATATATTATCCCATTATATTATCCTATATTATATTATCAAACCAATAGTCCACCCAAGGATAAGTGATATATATTATCATAGATTTATATCCCATTGTATATGGATATAATATCTATGGGTATCAAGTATCAAACCAATCTTCCACCGGAAAAAACCTCACTTCCTGACCCAGCGGGCCCAGCGGGCCCCTGGGTCAGGCTGCGATGTGGCACCCCGCACCTTTTGCATTGATGCGGACGCCGGGCGCGCTCGCGCACCTCGGCACCGGATGGGGATAACAAACTGGGGATGGACTGAGCCCCAAGTGGGTTTGGATCAAATTTTGGAATTTGCAGATGGGCTGGTGGTTTGAATGCTATAGTTTTGTAATTTACTGTAGTACAGTACTATTGGATAGATGGATAGATGGATGGATGGATAGATAGACAAACCATCTCCCCATTTGATTTGGGTGGTGGGGTAAACACCATTGCTGAAGACTGGTGGGTCCAACGTTGCCTTTCCGTGCGCCGTGCCGCGGAGGTCTTTGCCCAATGGGGCAATAGTGAAGAGCTGCTGGACTATGCTGTGGGGACACCTTGTTGGGATGGGTGGGTTGGTTGCACGGGCTTGGTTCCCTGCGATGTTTTGTTTGTTGGTTCAGACATATGTCGGTACAATGCACTGGGTGGTTCAGACATACGAGTTTACTGGCTTTTGAATCTTAGAGCTGCAGTCAAAGACAATGGCTGGCATTGGCTGGCGCATGGTGGTGCGGAGACTTGCCACCCATTTCATTGCAGTACAAAGATCGCTGGTACAATATCATATCATATATCATATATCATGCATCATATATCGCATATCATATATCGTGTATCATATATCATGTATCATCATATCATCATATCATCATATCATGTATCATTGTATCATTGTATCATTGTATCATTGTATCATTGTATCATTGTATCATTGTATCATTGTATCATTGTATCATTGTATCATTGTATCATTGTATCATTGTATCATGTATCGTCATATCATCATATCATCATATCATCATATCATCATATCATCATATTATCATATCTTCATATCTTCATATCATCATATCCTCATATCATGTATCACCATATCACCATATCATCATATCATCATATTATCATATCATATCATATCACATCACATCACATCATATCATATCATATCACACCACACCACACCACACCACATCACATCACATCACATCACATCACATCACATCAACTCATATCATTTGATTTTTTCACGGCGTATATCATACCAAATGTCATACCAAATATCATGCCAAATATCATGCCAAATATCATGCCAAATATCATATCATATCAACTCATATCATATCAACTCATATCATCATCATCATCATCATCATCACCACGACCACCACATCCCACGGGACCATTTCCCAATGAATCCCATGAATCCCATGGCAGCCTGGCAGGTGCAGGCGTGCCCAGTGGATTGCATCTACTGGGTCAGCCGCGACGAGCTTCAAGTCTTAGAGTACGTGACCAGGGACCGTCCCTAGCAGAAATGCTTGGGAAATGCTTGGCAATTAGATGTTGATAGATCTAGATGATCTAGCAGTTTTTTTATGGGATTGATGTGAATATAGCAGAATTAAGGGGGTTTGGACATCAACAACACAAACAAACGGGTTTTGATCAGCAACTGGGGATCTTTAACTAACAAAAAACAGACATTTGAAGGGCACACGTATTGGGATATCAGTGGTGAAAATTCCCTGGGACCCCGGCTATTGCAGATTATATAATATATATATATTATATATATATGTATAAATATATAGATTATATATATATATTTGGGGGGACGCAATCCCAAATAACAAGGGGTTTATCTGTAATCGGTCGATTAAACATGATTTGCCTTTCCTTTTCCGCAAAAAAAAACTAACGCCGCACGTTTCGCACCATTGTTATTCAGGACACTTACTTATTAGGCCGCCCATTAATTACCATTCAAGTGATCACCATGAACTATCATCAACCACCAATAATTAACCAATTAAACTCTGGCATTCTCTATAATGTGGGTAAAACAATAACAACCATCCCCCAAATCACCATGTTTATAGGTGCTATGTTTACCATTCCCAGTCATGGGTGGTTTATGACATTGTTTGACTCACATTAACCACTATTAACACCTATTAACCACTATTAATCATTATTAACACCTATTAACCACTACTACTACTACTACTACTACTACTACTAACCAACATTAACTGCCGGTTAACCACCATGATATGTTCCAATGGTTCCAATGGTTCCATGGCCCGAAGCCTGGCTCAGCCCAGGCATGTTCGAGACGGGCAACTCATTGCCGTGCTCCATGGCCGCCCGCCAAGGCACAGGTGGAGGCGCGCGTTGCGCCCATGACATATGGGGGGTGTCCTAAAACAGGGGTACCCCTAAATCATCCAAACTTTTATTATAGATTTTCTGGAAAATTTTATTAAAAGGATGTGCCATGACAACCATCCATTTTAAGAGGATTTGGTTAGGGAAACCTACATATTCCACATGTTTCGCGGTCACATCCCATGGTTTTCTCACTGGATCCAACCGAGCCGTGGACCTCCAGGCCTGTCCGATCCCTTCAGCATGGCATCGGACTTCCAAGCGAAGCTGGAGGAGGAAGCCGAACGCCGGCGCCGAGGTGGAGCACCGCAAGGCGCAAGGATTGGATACCCTCTGGTGATGTCAAAATAGCTATGGAAAATCACAATTTTTTATGGGAAAATCCACTATTTCTATGGTCATTTTCAATAGCTATGTTAGTCATTACCAGAGGGTACATTGGATACTGTTGGTGGGGTATCGCATCTATATGTGAACTATGGTTAACATTAATAACCACTTCTTAAATGGGGTGACCCTCCACTGGATCAAACTCTGGCAGCTGAAAGGCACCAGCGCTTCTGTCACAGAGATGCAGCAGAGGCACGGTGAGCACAGTCCTTTGATGGTGGGATCTGGAAGACACTTTTCAGGGGTGTCCCGTTGCCGCTGTACAGCGCCCCCCCAAAATATCGTGTCCACGGAGGAACACACCACCCCAGGTTTATCATCATTTACCGCTAAGTTTGTCACCTGAGATTCAGATTTTTACCATCTGCTAAATTAACATAGCCCAGAACATAGCCCATAGAAATAGTTGACTTTCCTATTGACAGTGCTGATTTCCCATAGTTGTTTGTATGTTAACCAGAGGGTAGTGGTTATAAACCACCATTCAACCACCATTCAACCACCATTCAACCACCATTTCCCATAGTTCGCATTGTATGTTTACCAGATTTTGTTCCATGGATTTTACTGAAGATCTCTACATAACTTGGGGGCTCCCAGGATCCAGGAGCTCTTTGGCAAACTGAGCGATCGCCTGCGCACCGCTGGCTGGGGCTGAGAAAATCATGGAATCTAAATACACACACACACATGTACCTTTAATACATGATATTTTATAGTTATAGTTCTAGTTATAGTTCTAGGTGTAGTTCCAGTTATAGTTCTAGGTGTAGTTATAGTTCTGGTTATGGTTCTAGTTCTGGTTATGGTTCTAGTTCTAGTTCTAGTTATGGTTTTAGTTATAGTTCTAGTTCTGGTTATAGTTCTAGGTGTAGTTATAGTTGTAGTTATAGTTCTGGTTATAGTTCTAGTTACAGTTCTAGTTCTAGATATAGTTATAGTTATAGTCATAGTTCTAGTTCTAGTTCTAGTTGCAGTTATAGTCACAGTTACAGTTACATACACATACATATACATATACACATACACATACCCACATACATACGTACATACATACATACATCCATACATGCATACCATACCATACCAATACCAATGCCAATGCCAATGCCAATGCCAATACCAATACCATACCATACATATATACATAGAATACAATTATTATACTTTTGATATTTGGGAAAATATTGGTGAAACTCAACTGGCCATTGATCATGTATGAATGGGTACTTGTATAGGTCAAAACTAAAAAGCCGTTTAACCCCCTTCAGAGTGAATGGCGGGAAACAAAGACATGACCAAATTTGTATGTTTTCAGGTTGATTGGTGCCGCAAATTTGAGCCATTCCCCATCTGGCGTTGTGCCTGCGACTCTGCAAGTGGCAGATTGATTTTTCGGGAGCGGTTTGATATGCTGCGACTGGAGGCAGCCATTGAAAATCAGACCCGCAGCGGGTATACCCAAGTGATTTAACTGTTGTGACCACTTCCTGTGAGTTTGTGGGGTGGCCACCTTGCACCATGTGGGACCCGTTCTCGACCGCATGGCGCGGATGAACTTTTTCCAAGGCGAATACTCTGCCTTCCCTGAATTTTCAGATAGAACCCTGGGCCAGCCAGACTCAAAACTGGAAGAAAACATATGTCCAACAACATCAAACCATGGCCTCGTGAAACTACCAGCACTAGCCGGGGTTTCATCCATCAAGCCACGGCTTGGTCGTGTGTGGAAATCCATAGGTTCTATTGATTGGTCCCAACGGAGCGTGCAGCCAATCAGTTGCACAACTCCGACCTTGCCATAGTCACTTTCTCTGAGCGTCGAGCAGAGCCAACTGAGAATACTGAGAGCAGCAACTGAGAAGAGCACTGGGCCTATCTTGATTTGGTTCATTGATGATGAACATTCAAGCTCTATACTCAGAAACGACTACAACACCCACTAAGACCTAATCTATAGTAGTTCAGGTTAGACATGCAACGCTGTTGCGGCCGCTGCCCAGTGCCTCTCAAATTTTAGAGGTTGTTCAAATTTACTTGACACTGGGACCTGGAAATCTTCCTCTTGTTGGCAACATGCTCATTTCTGAATATACGATATAGATACATATCCTTTTGGCGAAATGATCGCAAATCCAATCAAAACCACAACGTTTTGCATCGTTTTGCTTGGACGCTTGGGAAGTTTCCGTTGAGTTGGCATTCGAAGTCCTCTGTGGGCCTTGTTTCATCTTCACATGTGGAGACCTGATCATCGACTACAAGCGTGGCTAGTCATCCAGCTTTCATAGTCGGGTAGATTTGGTAGATAGATTAAATCAATAGAACAAGTAAGTCGTGAGTCGTATGACTTAAATTGCATCAATTGTTCATGGTATTTGAGCCCCACTTCCTGTGTCGGCAGAGGCTTCACCTGCACTGCGCCACGACAACTTCAAAAAATGATTCCTCGGCACTTTTAAGACCTTGCTTAAGCAGAGTTTCTGCAGCAATTCATGGAAGCTGACAAGACAACATAAGACAACATTGGGCTCGAATCACCTAGCAGGCGGAATTTGCTGCCAGACCCATCATATTTCACGGCCCTTTTATCACGCAAAAACATTCACACGACGGAAAGGTGGGGTCCTGGTGATCTGAAACCTGGCATTGTGGAGCTCATCTGACTTCGAGGCCCACATGAGCGAAAAGACTCGAGTTGTAATTTCGCAGGTTGACTGGGGGCCTTGAACAACTCAGAAAAGCTTGGGACCAACAGCATCCAACAGCAAAGTATTTTTGATATTATTGTCAACCTTTTTCCCTTCACCAGTCCTGGAAACTTGAAATTTTCCACTGCGGCTGGCCTTAATTCAACCCATCCACCAGGGATGTCACAGATCCCTAGCTTCGTCCTGGGCGCCGATGTGCAAAGGTCCTCAGACTTCCTCCCCTTCTCCCCCTATGAAGTCGTTCCTGTTGTTTTTTGGGAGGGCATTGTGCAGAAAATCAAGGATTCTGGGGCGCGGATGTGCGGTTGATGATCAGGAAGGGGTACATGATGTACATGATAGGTGTTTTTGAGGACATTGAGGCTCATCAGGGTCCAAATCCACCTAATGACGTTGTATATGATTTCCTTGTCACCAGACCTCACCAATTGGACCCTCAAATGAGCCCTTTGATTTGCACAATTTCCTAGTAATACTACAACAAGCCATTGGAACCATTGGAACTTGGGTGCCTCCAGGACCCTTGCGCACTAGGTCAACCCAGGTCATGGCATTCTTCCGGAACTAGTCACCGTCCCAGTGACTGGTCGTGTGAGGGTCAGGAGAACCCTGGAACTTCAGGGTCACTGACTAAAACCAATGGGTTTTTGAGACTTTGACTAGAAAAAAAAGTGTGCGGGATCGAACTGGACTGGACATAGTTATTATTATTATTATTCTTATTATTCTTATTATTAATGCGATGATAACTGCGCACACAATATATATATATATATATACATACATACGCATAATATGATTACATAGATTCGATGGTTTTTCTGCTTCCTCCTACATAGTGCTGGAAAGCTGGCCTGGCCAGAGTTGCTGGACTGGTTTTTGGGTCGGCCATGGTCAACCTCCGCTGGTTGCTGTGATGGCTGGATATGACATTTTTTTTTCGTTTGAAGGCTAAAATGGGGTACCTTAAACATCCCTAAAATGATCGGCGTCTGAATTGAAGCAATCACCTTTGTTCTACCAGACTCATAAGAAAAACATGACGCCATCGGTACAGCTGCTGCTGAGAGTTCCCCCAAAGCCCCTTGGACTTTTGACCAGGTCCCATCCTCACCATGCCGCAGTGGGCCCTGGGAGGTCCCAAGGTGCAACCCAAGAAGCCGCGAAGAGCGTTAGCACCGCAGGTGCTGGAGGGATACCGGCTGGGAGATATGTTTTGGTGGCTTGATCTATTTAGTTGCTGGATCCAGGCATGGAAAAGTTTTCTACCACGAAATGATATGGGTGTGTCTGAACATGTTTGTGAAACCCAAAATGGCCGTTTGGATAGGGAACATGATGATAAGCCAACACATTGTGGGTGTCCTCCATTTTTGGGCAAACTCGTATATAGTAAAATATAGTTCCAATGGACCAAGACTTTTTGGCATGGCTACCAGCGGACGTTGGCTCAAGAGCCCTTGAGGTTTGGCACAGCGGTTTACAGATGAGAGATGAAAGCAGGGAACCCACTGAAACAAGCTTGAAATCCATTTATCTCTGGGAAACACTCTGAATACCTCAAATATCAGCAACTAAGATGCATATGTATATATCTGCGTGATATCAGTGATGTCTTTTGTGATATTGGAAACCCATTCCTGGTTGTGATCAGTGCGCACTTCAATCCGGAAAGACGCGAAAAGGCAAAGAAACTACAGTTTGGTGATTTATTGCCCAAGATCCCCTGCCGAAGCTACCTAGGAGTAAATGCTGCCACAGCGTCGGGCCTCAGCAATCAATGAACCCCAAGTGAAATAGAAAAGAAATGGGGGTGGGCCCTAAAATGTCGCGCTTCTACTTGAATACCCCAAATCAAACTTTATGATTGGATCATAGTATACAGGTGGTGCCATTTAAGATAGTGATATGTTTCCCTTTCGTACGGACATCAACCAGAAAGTCGTTGGTTTTGTGATGATGGAGAAACATTACTGTACAGGGTTCGCCCTGATTGGCTTCCCGTGATTTTTACCATTTCCACCTTACACATTTGATAGCGACCACATGCATCTGTTCCATTAAATCTGGTGCACACACACACATATATATACATATATATATATATATATATACATATATATATATACATACACATATATATACACACACATATATATACATATATATATATATATATATATATATATTTACTATAGACACACATATTTGGAGTAGCCAAGCCTTTGGTTGATATTTGCACTTTTTCTCTTCCATCTTGGAGCGTATTGGAGTTGTTGCTCCACCCACGGCGGAGCTTCGTGCAGCCGCACAGCATGGCCAGATCTCGGTCGAGGCGGGATCGTAACTGTTTTGTGTTTCCTCCCTTGCGCAAGTGATGACTATCATTGGTACAGCAAAATTGTGGCACTTGGGATTTACTGAGATATTTTATGACATTTTCTTTTTGTTAGATTTGTTGATTTTTGGTTGATTTGATTAATTAAAACATCCCCCAAACTTGTCTGAAGAAATCATCAAATCAACAAAAACCGTCAACATGTCATTTGTTGAAAGTTGACATTTTCCATCATTTTCCATTTTCCGCAGGTTTCTTGCCCCCCCCAACTCGTGTTTATCGACTCGGCTCGCGCCGCGGTAGGTCCCGATCGGAGCCGCGGCGGGGCGACGCTCGTGGCGCGGAGCGTCATGTGTTGCTCGGTGCAGTTCTTGCGATATGTTAACCGATGGTTAGACCATATACCCTCTGGTAAACTAACATAGCTATTGAAAATGACAATTTATAGTGGATTTTCCCATTAAAAATTGTGATTTTCAATAGCTATGTTAAATTACCAGAGGGTATAGATGCCTATAGATTACCATTCAAAAACAATGGCTCATGACATAAAAACTATAGAAAAAACGATATGATTTATATGTTTCATGTTTCATGGATGCTTTTAGGACACTGACACGAATGTTCGGGTATGAGAAGTGTATCAAGTCAAGGTTCAAGGACTGTATTTGATAAACACGAGATGACACACAAGATCATGGAAGATCATGGAAGTTGTTGAAATCCAAGAAAACCAAATCCAACCGGTACCAAAGCGGTTGTTCCTGCAGCACCAACTATGCCCACTTAAATAGCCGTTGAGCCCGGCTCAGGATACATGTGCAGTCCGAAATGGCAGGCGGGATTCCCAACCATGTTGGATCCCCAAGGGCGTTATTTGCGCCATGTTCCGGTCGGCAATTGTGACCGGGACCCCATCTTTGATTTCATGGGCTCGCCATTCGCAAATTGATTGATTAGCAATTGGGTCAGGTCTAGGTTGGAAAATCTTCGAAAGAGCAGCTGGTGTTTCACAGAAACCAGGACTTTGAACCTGAAAACCCTCGCAAAAGTATTAAGATCACTAGCTGGTCAATGGATGTGAACGCTTCAACTATGGTAGTATCATTCCGAGAAGTAGCTCAAGGATGTTTAAGGGAACATATACGGACTACCTGTTAGTTTTTGGGTGTAATTAGTGTTCAAGGGTTTTGAACACTCGTCACTCATTCCTAACACCTGATCCTGAATGGCGCAATCTTCCCTTGCCCTCAGGGCAGTTTCGGAAGGCTTACTTTGAAACACTGTCTCGGGAAAAAAAACCACACCCAGCTACAATAAGATCGACATAGATCGACTAGGATTTATAACCCATCAGAAATTCTTTGGTGTACCCGTGTACCCATCAAAACAGGTTGTGCCACCAGCTATCTGGTCAGTGAACATTTTATCAATACATATGGGTATGAGTATGGGACAAAACTCTAGTACCGTGATGAACAAAATGGGTGGTCAATGGATGTTAATCTTCTCATAGTCCAATTTGTATTGACCCATGACCATATTGAACTTTGGGTAAAAGGCTTCATTTCACGAAAGTATATAAATTATGACATGCCTGCACCATCAGGGTCATCTAAGCTCCTTCCAGGGAAATTATACAAGAAGCACCATGCATCAATTCTCATGGTGAACTTAGCCATAGTAAAAAAACATGGGAAGCCTATCATGCCACCAGGGTTGGAAGCTCCAGCCGCTCGTCTTCCAGGCGTCCTCATCGGCAAGGGCGGCGATACCATCAACACGCTCTGCCGCGACAGCGGCGCCAGCATCAACGTGTCCCGGGATGAGGCGCAAGGAAACGACGCCCGGCAGTGATGGCGCGGGAATTTTCTCCGGTTGTGGAACACATATCAAACATGGATGTATATATATATATCTATATATGTACACATAATATTTGATGTTTGATGGGAAAATGGCGAAGACAAACATCAAAATATAATTGAATAGCTCCTTAGAACCCGTGATTTAGTATTGGATTTAATCATTCGTCTTTGCGCACTTTGGGGTTCCATATGAGTTTATTTGAGAATTGATGATACGGGGAAAGAGTTAATCATGATGAACTTTGAGGAGCAAAACACGGGCAAAGCACAAAACATTTAGATTTTGCTGCTACACAGCAAAAGCATGGAGTTTGGTCAGAAAAGTCATTTCGAACCCAACCATGAACGGTGATTCTGTTACAGATTCTGTTGGTAAAAACCTATGCATGATCGAAAACATCGAACACCCACAGTTATCTTCAATCATTTCTCAAAATCTATATAATCTATCAATGCATCGCGTTTCGAAAGGTCAGGATGCTTGAACAAAGATGTTGAAACTTGTCACCGGACATCCAGATCATCTCGTTTCATTTGAGCCAAAGCGATAGCCTTGGGGCATCTTGGGGCCATGGGATGGACAGATGGGGTCATATCGATGGATAAACCATTTTCACACATGGCTTTGTCAAAAACAAAAGTGCCTAACAGTTTCTCCGCATAACTTGCTGTCAACTGGCTATTCCAACATTTCGTTTCTGGACTAGTGCGTCAAAAGGTTGGTATTGCTGGGTGGACGTTCCAGTCACTGTTTCGCTTTCCAGTCACTAAGTGGGTTAGAAAAAAATAACCCTGTTGTTAATCTATATATAAATTACGACCCACACCAACACACAGAAACACACGTATACCCTATACATAAAAATGTATATATACATACGCACAAACACACACATACATACATGCATGCATACATAAATCAATAAATACATACATAGGTAAATAGATAAATAAATAAATACATAAATAAATAAATGAACGAATAAATAAACAAATACATAAATTATAAAAACATGAATGCACACACACATATATATATATTATAATATACATATGCATATATATATATATTTACGCATACACATTCACATACATATATACAATTATATCTATGAAATGTCCCAGTCATATGTGTTTTGTGATTTTTTGTGTTTTTGAGGGGGGTGGTTTCAAGCGAAGATGCACAGATCTACAGGGAAAATCAATCTATTGAAGGTGCCAGTGTTGATGGTTGAAACTGTGTTTCACCATGTGAAATCCACATTTGTCATGGTTAAGTCACTATTTTAGTGGCTCGTTATGAACCACTTCATAACACTTCTCCTCTGGTCACACATGGCTGGAAAATCCCACCGTGCTGAGGAGCGCGCGGTGACTATCCGTGGCACTAAAGAGGCGATCGACAAGGCGGTGAAAGGAATTGAGGAGATCATTGAGAGCCGCGGCCGCTGAAGGTAACAGGTAAAACTCACCACACTTTTTTCCCCCCTCTGGTTAATACCAATACAAGTGTATATATATATATATACATACACATGTAAACCATTTTTTTTAAAATATATATATATATATATACATATGTGTGTGTGTACCTATCATTACTTATCTATATGTTAATCTCTAGCTCTACGATAAGCACCTCAACGATACGTGGATTAGGATGTGGCGAAAGTAACATGGGTTTTAGTGACAAACAGCACGAAATAGTAATTATAATAAGCTGCCCAACTATATCGGATATTTTGTCAAGCATATGTATTTACATAACATACATACATGCCTGCCTGCATGCATGCATGCGTGCATGCATAGATAGATAGATGGATAGATAGATAGATAGATAGATAGATGGATTAGATTAGATTAGATTAGATTTGATTTGATTAGATACTGTAGATCGATTGATCCATTGAGTATTAGATTAGATTAGATGATTAGATGATTAGATTAGATTAGATTAGAAAGATCAGATGATATTACATCAATTAGATTAGATTAGATAAATTAGATTAGATAGATTAGATAGATTAGATTAGATTAGATTAGATTAGATTAGAAAGATTAGATTAGAAAGATTAGATTAGATACATTAGATTAGATAGTTTAGATTAGATTAGATAGTTTAGGTTAGACTAGATAGATTAGATTAGATAGATTAGATTAGATTAGAAAGATAGATTAGATTAGAAAGATTAGATTAGATAGATTAGATTAGATCAGATTAGATTAGATTAGATAGATAGATTAGATTAGATTAGATTAGATAGTTTAGATTAGATAGATAGACTAGATTAGATAGATTAGATAGTTTAGATTAGATAGATAGATTAGATAGATTAGATTAGATTAGATAGATAGATTAGATTAGAAAGATTAGATTAGAAAGATTAGATTAGATAGATTAGATTAGATAGTTTAGATTAGATTAGATTAGATTAGATAGATTAGATTAGAAAGATTAGATTAGACTAGATAGATTAGATTAGATTAGATTAGATTAGATTAGATAGATGGATTAGATTAGAAAGATTAGATTAGACTAGATAGATTAGATTAGATTAGATTAGATTAGATTAGATAGATAGATTAGATTAGAAAGATTAGATTAGACTAGATAGATTAGATTAGATTAGATTAGATTAGATAGATAGATTAGATTAGAAAGATTAGAAA
>Ga0126342_10000407_pt1 | contig 45242 bp, 40 predicted proteins | sample Cyp1metagenome_FD_92528 | JGI IMG/M metagenome (GOLD analysis project Ga0126342, IMG submission 92528) | Coral microbial communities from Lord Howe Island, Old Settlement Bay, Australia - Cyphastrea 1 metagenome | ecosystem: Host-associated > Invertebrates > Cnidaria > Coral ...
CGACAACAACAACAACAACAACGACAACGACAACAACGACAACAAACCACAACCACAACCACAACAACCACAACCACAACAACCACAACCACAACAACAACAACAACAACAACAACAACACCGACAACAACAACGACGACAACAACAACAAAAAAAAACACGACCACGACAACAACGACAACAACAACAACAACAGCGACAACAACAACCACAACAACAACAACAAAACAACAACAACAACAGCAACAACAACAACAACAACCACAGCAACAGCAACAGCAACAGCAACAACAACAACCACAGCAACAGCAACAGCAACAGCAACAACAACAACGACAACACCACCAACGCCCGCTCGGGCTGACGGGTCTGCTTTTGCCGGCGCCCGGCTGTCAGGCGTAAGCCTCATAAATATAATTAAACCTTCAACTGGTTAAGACATTCTTCACCTTGACTTCCACGCTCTTCCAAGCTCTTCCAAGCCTGAAGTGCAACTGCTCGCCAAACTTCTCCACGAGCACCATCTGAGACAACCCCTGCGAGCTTCCGAAGCAGGGCTTGGTCCCACAGAGGGTCTGTGCGGTCTATGGTCAAATGATCCATGAGTGCCGGGCCTGCAGCTTTCAGCGGGGAAGCACTGTGCCGCATGACCCTTGCTCTTTACCAGGTCAGACATAGACATCGAAAGGTGGGGAACTGCGCAGGGAAGGCTGACTTTTCATAAGAGGACAGCAAATAGTACCCTCGAAGAAGGTGTAGAACGGTGTGCGTCTTACAATTTCTGATTGCACTCGCAGCTGTCCTTTCCAAAGACATGGTTTCCTACTGTCTAAAGTGAAAGTGCGCAACATGTTCTCAAGAAAATGTCTCCCTGAATAGTTTCCCAAAAGAAAAAACTGTCTGCAAGGCCATTCTGCAAGCTGCTAACAGCAATTCGGGGAGCCTGTCCTTTGTTTTGTCCATATTTGTTCAAGTCTTCCATTGGAGCCAAAAAACTGCATCATATTATATGATATTGTCATAGAAACCTGGCAGGATAAGACCAAATGGCACAGCGCTCTAAGTATTTCAATGTGCCATAGGTCTGCACCAGCCGACCTGGCGGACATCGAAGTTGTCAGCCTGAGGGTACCTGAGGAATATAGTGGTGAACAATGCAAAGCACATGGCAATACTGGACTGCAACGTCCCAACCTTGCAAAACTCTCTGCCAACAAGTACTGCACCCATTTCCACTCTTGAGCCTTCAGCAGTGCACACATCAGAGATGGAATTGAAATGTTGATGTATACAATGCCCCAGCTCTGAAACATGCTCTGCCTGGTTCTGTAAGGGAACTCTCTCCTCTCTAGTCTTCACGTCTGTGTTCCATTCTTCTTTGGCTCCTTCCGGTCTCATTCTTCAACAAACTTCTTCCATCATCTTCCTTTTCTTTCCTATTCACTATATTTCACTATCGCTATCCCTCTTTCTCTTTCTGCGCATCTCCAGGGTATGCCCTGCCTCAGCGGCAAGCGCAATGAGGAAAACATATGTCGTGAGGTACGGCTGGACGCCCAATGCTTCCATCTCGACCTTCCACTTCACGGCAAATGCCTCGATGAATGCATTGATGCTTTTTCTGAATTTAAATTAAACATACGTAGATTATGCCTATGTAGATTGAACAACTGTTTTCTGAGTAGTCCGGCGAAATCTCCTCTTTGCATGCATGCCCGAATCCTTGGATCTTGCTCAAAGATGAGGCAAACTGTGCCAGGACGTCTCAAACATCAAGCAACACTTTGACGAAATTTGATCACTGAGATAGCGACACAGAAGTCAGTGTAATGTGATTTGGCCTTAAATCCAACAATAAGTGTCCGCCACCATGTCCCTATCTTCTTGGCTACTGCTTTGCTTGGGAATCGTGAAACTGCTCTGGGTAGTCTGCTCTTCGCCGCTGTCGAGCATCATACTGAGCAGCCTCACATCTGATAATTGAATAATAATGAATAATATAATTGAGATTGCTTTGGTGTTTCTCGGGTGGTCGAGTTCATCGGAGTCGTGCAGTTGGATAGCATCCCTCCACATCGCGGCTAAGCTGGCAGCTCAAGTGCTACTGGCCAGTGACCACCATGGACGTATGCACACATCAAGGCCTGCACCAACCCGTTGACTCGGTTGACCCGTTCCAATTTGTGCTTTGAAGTGACCCGGTTGGAAATACCCAGCGTCTGTCCGAGGGCAGTACCGTTTTGGTCACAATTTCAGGTTGCAAGCCCACCTGGCTCAAGTGAACATTGCTGGTTTCATGCATCGCATCATTTTGTAGCATTCCAGGCATTCCATTGAATTGATATGGCTTCGTTTTTTCTTGAACATGTTGGTGTCTTGCTGAACTGCTGAAAACCAAGCCGGCTTGTCTTGCAGCATTTGCGAGGCAAGGGATATGGCATGCTCCCACTGAGTAGCCTGTGCACCTCAGTCTCACAATTTTCCCACTACAAAGAATCTGCACAGAATAGCTTCTAGCAAGAGGATCTTCTGGAAGTCGAGACACTGCTGAAACTCAAGCCAACCAATGAGCCGCAAACAGGCTGTCATGGCCGAGCTCCAATGAAACTCAAGAGAGCCTCAGCAGCCAGCAGCAGAAACATTCGGCTCAATAGCTCTGAATCAAAGTGGCAACTTTCGCACCCCAGAGTGAATTGAAAGGACGGCACCGACAGCATTTGCAGCAGCCAGCAATGTAAGTGCATGTTCCCATCCTTAGGCAACAGAGTTCCTTTGGTGTGGCCTTGTAGTGACCATCTTACTGTGGCGTTTAACAATGCTTCGAGTTTGCAGTTTTCCTTGAGCATGTGACTGCTGCCATTTGCGCAAGCCGAGATTGCATGAGTGTAAAGAACTCCATCTGGCCTCAGCCAGGGCACAGCAGCGGTTACACTGTCAGCCAAAGACACACGGCTTCCTCCTCGTCCACCCCTGTTCCCCTGCTCTTCTTGAGCTGGTTACTGAAGTTTTTGGATACACCTGGGCACACTGTGAGCACACTTGGCACACTGCATTTTCCAAAGAAACAACCGTCTGCAAAGCAAAGCTGAGAGAATGACGCTTGGTTCAGAAGCCCAAGGACTCTTTGCCAAGCTCCAACCTGGTTTGAGTCCAACAGGTGCAGTGGTACATGGCATTTCTTGTAGATTGCACCCACATAGAGTTAGTATGAGTTAGTTATATAATGTTACATATGCCCAGGGGATTTTGTTGTCTCATGTAAGCCAATCCTAGGTAAAGCGCATCATTGCAATGCAGCAAATGTTGATTCCACTGTATAACTCTGACGTCTGTAACGCTGCTTCAAATCAATCAGTCAGCACTTCACAAGAGTCCGAATGATCAAAAAGCTTGTTTCCGGAATCATACTGTGAAATTGCATAGATAGATGTCGCTCAGAAGCTAGCAGCAGTGTGCAAACACATGATACACCAGAAGAGCCGTTGCTGTTCCAGACTTTGAAATCTGCTCTGTATTCCTGAGACCACATTGACGGAAAAAGAAACACAAAGCCCTGGCCTGCTTTGCTGCCGCCATGGTATGGCTGTAGGTGATGATGTCAGGCGTTAGCTCTAGGTACTTTATATCCTTAATGTGTAGCCAAAGATTGTGGCACGTTTAATTCTCAGGGGAAAAAAATATATGAAGTCTCGGGGAGGCTGAGGAAGCCACGTCAAGTAGTTGCTCAACGATTTTAGTGTTCCGTTTCCTCAGAATCGGTCGGGGGTTCGCTTGGGAGCCCCGGAAAGTGGATCGCTTCGAGCACCGGAAAGTGGATTGCTTGGAACGCCAAAAAGTGACACGCACAGACACATAAGAGATACATAGCGCTATAGCTACATATAGACACAGAGACATAGACACATCAATGGACACGTTCATACGTGCCTACACGCTGAAGCACTGAAGCACGCACGTAGTGACATTGATAGATGCACGCAGGTACACATTCCAGGCGATCCGCCTTCCGGCCCGAAATCAAGTATCCGAACCCGTGTCCCAGTCCCGTGTCCCCAAGTGAAGCCCTGAAGGTCTGATTCTCTGGTTCTGATCCACCATGCTTGTCCCCTAAACCCACCCCATGTCCCAGTCCCAGCCATCTGTCCCCGAAACCCACCCCATGTCCCAGCCCGGTGTCCCCGCTTGTCCCAGCCCCCTGTCCCCAAGTTAACCCTAAAGATGTGATTTTTTGGTTCCAATCCACCATGTTTGTCCCCTAAACCCACCCCATGTCCCAGCCCCGTGTCCCGACGTGTCCCCTAAACCCGCCCCATGTCCCACCCGTGTCCCCAAGTTAAACCCGCCTAAAGGTCTCATTCTCTGGTGCTCTAAGATCTCTAAGTGATCCACTCTTGTTGCTCGAAGTGATCCCATGGTGCTCTAAGTGATCTGGTGCTCTAAGTGATCCGCTTTCCGGTGCTCCAAGTGATCCCCTAACCCTCAGAATCGGGAGTGGAATCCGTGTTGGCCCGATTGCTGGTGGGAACTGAGGTGATATCTGCAACTGACCCCACTGATGTGCTTTTTCACCTGGGCAAAGCATCTGACATCAGAATGACAACACCGTGGAAATGTGAGCAAGTCATCGCTTTCTTCATCTTATGTTTGAAGCAGTGTGGAAGTTTGGAAAGCAATGAGAATCTGAACTATGCTGAGGGGAGGGCACACTGCCATGATACCATTCATGATTCCAATGTCAATCTCGACTCCAGTGGTTTTCATCTCTTGCAAATACCACCTTACATTGCAAAGCTGCCCGGTGCCCCGGCTGCTAGGCTGAGGCTTGGCAATTAGTCCTTTCTCTGCTGACCCCGCCGACGGCAAGGGGGAGCGCGTCAGAGAAGACATTACAATCAGCCAGGGGCAAGAAAGGAGCAAACTGCAAGAGCCAGAGAGAGGCAAGCAGACAAAGAAGAAAGCAAGGAGCAAGAGCAAGCGAGCAAGGCGGAAGCAAAAGAGACAAGGAAGACCAAAGCAAGCCGACGGACAGCAAGCCAGCTAGTTTCAAGAGCAAGAGACAAGGAAGAAAACACCAGGTGCAAGAGCAAAGCCAGTTTCAGCAAGTTTCAAGAGGAAGAGACAAGGAAGAGAGCTCACCCATGGAATCCCCTGGGTTTTCACATCAAAACCGCCGGAGCTGGATGTTGATTCCCGACGGTATCATAGCTTTCATCCATCCTCAGCCTCTGGGGTCGGCAGGGAGCGTAGCCCCTTTATTTCTTGCAAACTCACTCACAGAGGCAGCGACAGGGACCATTCCCACAGGTACTGGTCCTTGTGACACCTCAGGTGCAAAAGCAATGAGCACCGGCTATGACCAAGTACGCTTGAGAGTTGCAGACTCCTCACTGTCCGTCCCTGTCCTCACTGAGGCAGTTTCAAGCTCTTTACTGGTGAAATGATTACAGCAGTGCATTCCCCAAAGTGATTTCAAGGCCATGACGCACTCAAGGCTGCTGTGTAGGAAACCTTATTCTGCCTGGTGCAAGTCAACAGAAATCAACAAGGATTCGCAGATACAAAGGCAAGAGGATGGAAGAGAGGTAATCAAAATGTCGAAATATTCGAAATACAGTCATCTTGACCTGCTCTGTAATTCGTGAAGTTGGCCTGATTCCTTGTTCCTTCAAACTGGTGAAGAGATCTGTGCTTTTTTCCTCGGCAAACAACAAAGATTGCGAACTGTCTTTGGCGGGTCTGATTCATGGTTCCTTCACGTTACTTTATGTTCACATGTTCATTCTGTATTCAAAAGAAAAATGGAGTTCCACTTAGCATACTGGGCTGCTCACTGGAGATCCTTTCGCACACGCTCCCATCACAGAAGCCGAGATCATCTGCCCGAAGCTGGAAACGTACCAGTCAATGCAAACAACAGTAACGCAAGCGATGTTTGTCCCGATCCCCAATATTCAGACGCAGAGCAAGCCCCCCAGCAGCCACAAGAACGTTAGAGCATTGTAAGACTCCAATGTAAGACCCATCCAGTATTGCCTGTGCTGGCCAAAAATCTAGCGCTTCCAAACCCCAAGCACGCCTCGTTCGGCTGTATCTTCTTATTTTGCATCTCGTCCAAGAGATGCAAAACCAGCCGCCACTTGGCCTTTCACAGTCCCGAAGTTGTGAGCTTTTCACTCTACATATTCGTAAGTTTATACACAACACGAGCATGCTTCTGCTGTGTAGATCCGAAAATCGAAAAAATCGCGTACTGAGACAAAATTCAAAGAGTAGCGAGCCTCGCAGGCATGCATGGTGGCTCCATAGGTCATGACATCAGGACCTGAAGGCAACTGCCTCGGTAAAAAGCAATTGTATGCAATTCTGTCCTGTGGTTATTGCTGTTCTCTGGTGGGAATTCAGAAATCTGTTTTTACGATTTTCTATGCAGAAAGTCTCAATTCGTGGTGCATTCCTGTAAGTTGTAGACTGTCCTTCATCTAGGAGCTGGATGGCCTGGACAAACGGATGCCCGAATAATGCCCAAATGATGACCTAAGGGAATCCTTTTGAATGTTGAACTCATTGAACTCCATTTACTCATACTGAACTTACTGAACTTACAACTTCCTCAACCAAGCTCACCTCCATCCACCTGCTGCTCTGAGCACATGCGGCAATGGCAGAGTTCATGGTGACCTAAGAAAGCTCATGCTCGAAGGTCTGAGGTACCATGCTTCCAAAGCCACCCAAAGATGAGGATAACACCACGTCAGGGATGGTCTGGCATCTCTTCATGGAGTCAATCACTGAAAGAGCCTGAAGCCCGCACTTGACATCACTTGACATCACTTGACATCACTTGACAGCGAGAACGGATTGTGACACCCGAATCGTGGCGCTCCAGGTGCACCTTCTCCCACGAACCTCCAGTTGCAAGTGCTCCAATAACCATGTTGCCTTGGAGATGAAATGACAATGACCGCAATGACCGCACCGCATTGGCTAGTTTTCTGCAGGCCTGTATGTGTGGCTGTGGAGAGCCGAGGCATGTGGAGACCCAACTCCAATTGAGTCCCCTGCAAGCATACACATCTGGAAACAGCCTCCGTTGCCGCATGGTCCTGAGCAGGTCCCATGCAGGCCTCGGGTGTCGTTCAAAGGGTTGAGTTTTTGACAAGAGTCTGTCATTGGATTGCACTCTCCATTTCATGTTCATCATCTTTATTACATATTCATTCCAGTTTCTCCAGTGTCCATACTGTCATAATGGAGGTCTGAAATGGTTTGAAGCTCTCTAAGAGCCTGGCAGTCCTTCCTGGCAACAAGGTGAAAACATGCCAGCAAAAATTGTAGATGACCCCCTTGCCTTGCTGCTGGCGCAAATACTGATGATCTTGTTGAAGACAAACTGATCTGGCTCTAGACCTTGGACTCATGGAGAACGATGGACTTTAAGAAAGACTCAAAGAATGACCAATAGTTTCGTCACAGAGGTTCCAGATTTAAATTGCCAAGCTGGGCCCAGTTTGGCCAAGCTGGGAAAGTTTTTGGTTTCCCACGTCTGAAGGACATGCTCTTCATCCTGAAGCAAACTGAAACCATTGGAATGCAACATCGCTTTGACATGCTTTCCCCATGTTTGTCGTCATAGGCTGCCACAAACCCACTGCTTCTTGCCAAAGTTTTCGCTGGCCTGCAGTTCTTCAACAATTTGTGAGCTTGAGTGACTCCAGTACATCAACACATGTTGAGCTCCAAGATGCCAAATTGAGTCATTCTAAGATGCCGACCCAATACTTTGAGAGCAACCATGCACTCCCTGACAACCACCAATCCGACAAAATATGTCAGTCTCATACCAGCTACGCTGTGCCAACTTTGCGAGACCAAAAATGTCAGAGTGCTACTTTTTGTTTATCCCGCCTGACATTCAACGCTGAGTCTGCCAACCTTTGATACGTCGCGCGACTGGCATGAGATCCCACTGTGTCATGTGAACCTTCGCTGAACTCACTGACCTTGTCTGCCTTGTCTCTTGGACTTTGGACCTCTCTGAACGCCTCTGAACCTCTCTGAATACACAGGCCCCGGCAGTCTTTGAATCTCTCCGTTCAGCTCATCTCTCCGCATTCTCCGGGCCTTCACATTATATAGGCGTTTGAACAAAATGACTCAGTGACGCCTGAAATGAATTGAACCAAAGTCTCGCTCGCGAGCAGCACCAATGTTTCTGAGCCAATATCATCGACAATGAGAATCAATGGCAATCAGTGGCAATCAGTGGCAATCTCTCCAAGTCACACCGCACCTCGCCATTAAGTAGTCTTGATATGCCACGACGATGTCCTCTGTCATGGTGCTGACTCTGAACAACCTGGCAAGACTGCGCCGGATATCTACGTCACTGATGCCAGCTGATGTCAGCATCTGTTTTTGCCACTTTGTGGGCGATTCCCCAGACCACCTACAAAGACGGCATGGATGTGTCATGGTTTGGAGCAGCCAAGGGCCACAGGCCACAGGCACGCATGCAGCGCTGGTTTTCCTAAAAAGAACAGAAACTGTTACTAACTGTTACTGTAAACAATGCCTATAATTATCTATAATTACTATAATTACATATAATTATCTATAATTACATATAATTATCTATAATTACTATAATTATATACTATAATTGGAGTATCGTATGTCTTTTATTGTCTTTTCAAGACATGAAGGCTTACTGAGCTTGCCGAGCTCCAGGCCGGAGCAGGAGCAATCTGTGCAGTGCTCGGGGACCTTCGCGTTTGAGAAGATTCATGGACTTGAGAGGAGGAACAAAGGCGCAAAGAAGGTGAAAACTCTCAAACTTTCTCAAACTAAATATATATATATATAAATGAATAAATGAATAAAAAAAACTGTCAGCCATTGTCAGTTTGTAATCTTTTTGATCCGCTTGGTTGACTAGACATTGTCTCGGAGGCTCGTACGTGCAGACCATGGCCGCTGTGGCAGCCACTGCAGCCGCCGAGACACGCTTGGCGGTCGCTGCCTCCAATGTGTCAAACTGGGACAGAGCCACCGAGAACCACCATCATTCATCATGAAGCATACATTATCATTAAATATCATTAATCATCATTGATTCATCTTAGTGCTTGTAGCAAGTTTTGGCATCTGGCACCGCATTACTCAAGTTGGGGTAACAGAATTTCAAACATTCAAAACGGGTGAATTTGGAAAGCTGCACTTCTTGAGTTGACATATCACAGCACTCACACCATGCCTGATCACACTTCTTCGGACGGACTCCATCTTGGCTCATAGACTATGGGCGCAGGCTGTGATGTGACTCATCTTACTGGCAGGTAGCTGGGTGATTCTCTCTGAATCAGAAAAACATCTCCTTACCACTTGGAGGCATCTACCCTGTAATATTCCACTACTATTCCTGTAATATATGATGCGTGCAGAAAGTTTTACTGTAAACAATGCTTGAGATAACATTCATTGACTTTGCAAAGATTCAAGAATAAAGCGATCTTGTTGAAATGCGCCTGCGATTCGTACACCTGGGCTTTCTATCTCAAGTTGCTACCGCTACTGTTTGGCTGTTGTGTTGAGGCGAAACACTGAGTCCACAAAACAGGAGTTTCAGTGCCGCCATATCCACTTCCAAGTGACCAATACCTACTAACCGAATCTAAAATTCCTACTCATCTGGAACCAATACTAGCTGTCACAATTTTTGGAACAGAATTCAGAACCACAATCCGAAAGGAGTCTGCATTTTATGTGAATCTTATCACTGCGTTCAGGTTCACAGCGATTGAAGCGAAGCACTGCTACGTACTATCTACAGGTTTTGCCAAGTGGGAGAGGCCGAATAGGTCGACCTCCAATCCTCCGGCAACATCTTTGTACAAATTTTAAATTTTCAACGACTAATCTGACTAATCCTCCTCACCGTTGCGAATCCTCTCCAGTTTGTCAATGATTCCTTGCGATGCAGTCAAGTCAACATGTCGCATTTCTGCTAAAGGAGCCCAGCAACCTCGAGTTTGAAAGTGGACAATCTAGTGCTCCCAAAAGTTTCGATAAAGCTTTGTTAGTTGGCTCCTTTGGCAATTCGGTCTACTTCTAGCCAACACAGTAAAGGTACTATGATTCCACCCGCTTGGGTAGCATTCAGCTAGCCTCATTGAACAGGACACCACAAAGCATCCAAGTTGTCTTTCCAGCATACATCAGTTTTTCCGGCAGAGTGCTCTTGACTTCACAAAATGTTCTTCGCACAGCTCTAGGAACAAATCCAATAGAAATTCCGATCCATCACGTCTTCGATAGCGACGAAGAGTACGCTGCTTCAAGCTTCACCTTGTTACACCTTGTTACTCTGTTCAAACTGCCGGCATATTGAGGCTGTGTTAAGTAAAGCCAAGTATCCTTTCTCCAGGTATTGATCAATCTTCTTGACTGATTCCTGAAAGACGCCATCAGCAAAACAGAAGAGTGAAGCAACTAGTTACACGACCACTGACAACCACCCTGCCTTTCCAATGCCTTGCAAATGAGCAATAGACTTTCCAGAAGTCACCTGAGGTTACAGTGTCTTGAGGCCAAGGAAATTCGCAGGGACAGTCGGGACAGTCAAAAAATGGACGGCACACAAAGGCGAAGCCAGGCCTTTTCCTCCAAACCTTGGAGAACTGCTACAACCTTTTGCGGTCGAGAGGGATATGGCCGATGCTCCGATGTGATGATTGAACGATATCGAACGGCGCCCACCATGGCCCGCCTTGTTAAAGGCAATGCCAGCAAATTTGCTTGCACCGCCTTTCCTGCGATGAAAACATTTGGCTGACAAGCATGGCATGTCAACGCACTCAAAGATACTGCAGCGGAATCATGTTTGGCAAGTGCAAATTGCAAAGCTGCACTATTGATTTCTGCAGAGTCAAATGTCGAGGACATTTCATAAGCGCCACGCTTAAACTCATGCGCAGCCAGCTCTTTGAATTGGGCAGCTAGCTCCTGTTACAGAAAATGGTGAACTTGCAGCAGCTACAAGATGCTACAAGCATTTGTGAAACTTTGTGACCGTGAAATATCATGAAATCATTCCACGAGCTCCTGGTTAGGTGATTCCGCCACCTCAGCCTTTTCTGCCTTCTTGCTGCGTTTCGCCTAGGTTTCTTTATGTTCAACTGGCACCCAGCTGCAAGCTACAATCTTTATGTTCAAGCAGAACTTGCCTTCTCAGCTTTCCCTGCTGCTTTTTCTGTTTGTTTGCGCTTCTCCTGAAAGAATCTCCAATGCACGAGGGATCCACAAAAAATGAACCAATCAGCAGCTAACCGACATAGCCGCATTCAATGACTCGAGCATTCCTTACTCGAAGTAGTTGACCTGCAGCTGACCATATAGAAGCAGACCAAAGGGACCCCGCATTTTTATCTTTAGCATTCTCCCCTCGATATGCCCTTCTATATTCTTTCTATGTTCCCTTCTCATATCTCCCAAGAAACATCAAGAAACTCTCATGACATCTCATTACACTCTCATTCTGACCATTCTGACCATTCTGATCAGTCTGATCAGCCTGGTCATTCATTCTCAGGTCTAGGCGAAGGCAAAGGCGGGGCCGACGGAGCCGAAGGAGACGCAGCAGGCGGAGCTGCGGATGGAGCCGACGGAGGCGACGGAGGCGACGGAGGCCGTGGTGCAGGCCTCAGATCCACAGGAGAGCCAGTCGGTCAATCAGCTCCAGAATAACATTCAACAGGATCCAGGTGCAAAGAGATCCAAAGACTGTCTAGACTGTGCTAAACCACTACATTATACTAGTGACTAGTGTTAAGCTTATTTTAGATTATATTAGATTGCTTGAGAGACCTGCCGAGGGTCACGTCTGAGCTTTGTGCGCCGAACGCCCCATGGCGATTGCCTGAAAAAAAGTTTCAGCAAGTCCCAGCACTATTACCAGTGTTTCACACTGTTTCGAGCCTTCCATTTGTTGACCAACTCGGCACAGGCATTCCTCACCTTGTGTCAGGTCAAAGTATCGGTATAAGCTGCAATTCCAAGTCTGGAAAGCATCTTTGCACCTTCACATCAGCATGGTTTCGAAAGAAAGGATCGTTGACTTCCTGCACCACTTCAAGACACTCCAAACGCGCAACAGGAGCGATAAAGTGAATTGAAGTGAAATGCTTTGATGCCCTCGTAGCGAGTCCTTCCCCACACCAGTTGATCGAAGATCTTTTGTGTCAAGCTGTTGTCGGGACAACTTCTTGAAAATGGGCAGAATCGTAGCAGCACCCTGCCAGGGCATCAACAAAAATGCGTCCGCAGTCCGGTAAATCAAATTTGCGTTTCAAGCTAGCTACACCTTACGCCTGCACTGTCTGTTTGCCTTCTATTTTCGTCTTATCTTATGTCTGATTTGTCCGGAAGAAAGAACGTGAAAGAAGGGTGTGGAATTTGTCCGGATCCAAAAGCATCCAACGGGATCTGCAAGAGCCTTGTTGGCAGGATTATCTCGGCAGGCTCTCAGCCTTGTGCTGTCGCTGGTCGATGCTGAGAGGGTTAGAGAATGTTAAATAATTCTACAGTCCCGAGCAGCTGAGTCTCAGGCTCCTTGCAGCATTCTTGAACTTCCTGAATTCATGGATTATGTAAGACAAGAGCATTTGACGCAAACTCCTTCAAGTAAATGGACTGATAATGGATGACTCCTCCAAGTCCTTCATTCTGCCATTGCAATTTGCATAGAAGGTATCATACCATGCATTTCTGAACTGGGATCTGGATGCAATACTTTAGTCAACCTGCAATGTGTGAAAAGACCTGGAAGACTACCTGCTGTCAGCAGTAGAAACATATACATCTAGAAACATGGTTCTCAGCCTGGCACCAGGTCTAAAAGGGTCTCTGCCAGTTTCAAGACATGCCGACCACAGCGGTTTTGCTTAGCCATGTTTGTCTGCCGACTTGACTGTGTGCCCGAATGAGCCAAAAGTTCGCAGGAACCCATACGTTTAGATACGATTGGATATCACTTGATACGTACCATCTGAAGCCGCTGTAACAACATTTGAGTTGTTTTTGACTCTTGTTTGGAGCTTGCCCCGTACCGTGCCGAAGCTGGCAGCTCCACCGGCTGTCCATACCGCTTCCTCTTGCATGATTTTGTTGCTGATCACAGGGTATGGTGGTTGAAACCTGAAAATAGCTTTCCAGACATTTTACTTCTAATTCTAGGCTACTCTCCAATGGAATCAGAAAAGTGTCAAAATGACAAGTTGAAGTGTAGCGGCCATATTCGTCTAGCCCGTCTACTCTCCCTGCTATGGAGGCAATGGCAATGAATCTCCTTGTCTATGATACTCTTTTTCATTCTGCTGTGTGTGGAGCTTGCTTACAAGCATGTGGAACGCGCGGAAGGTTGGTGAAAGTGAAACTGCCGAAACTGTCCATTCTGCTGGAAGTCGATCGTCTCAAGGACACACTAATTGGTTTATAACTTATTAAATTAATGAGGTTTAAACAATAAGAAACTACCCATTTGGTTGTGGTTTATACCACCTATTTATGGTGATTTGAGATGGTTTATTCTTGTTTTAACCACATTATTATCAGAAGCTGCGAAGTTTTCGAAGCTTTGCCGGCTTTGCCCTTGTGACGGGCTCCGATGGCTGCAGCTCAGGTCATGCGACCCAGCAAACGATTAGAGTGAGTCGCGATCATATATTCGCGCGCAGCCGCTTCACGTTTCCCCGAGCTAGGCGGAGGGGCCTCCGTTGCAAGCAAGTAGACTCAAGCAAACAAAGTGAAACTTCCAACCAAACAAATTGCACAAGGAATGCAATTATACACTGGTCAGGGTATTGCGACAGCAGCAAAGTAAACACCCAACTAAAACTGGAAGCTCACTTGCAAAAATGTTTCAATTCGAAGGTTCAACCCAGCCTGTATACGAATATCACTTTTTCTGACCTGGCCACACCCGCCAAACCACTCATTTGCACATCTCGAAACACGTGTCGAAAGAACCTATCCTGGCCCCCTGGCGGCCCTGGCCTGACTTGGAGCAGCACAAGTGTAGCAAACGAAGCACGAGCGACTCGCCTGAGAAGTACTGTGGTACTGTCGGCTGCGGTTCGGTGTACGGAACTTTGCCGCTTCGGTTCTCACTTGTTTGCATGAAAAAGAACTCTCTGAACTCTCTTGTTTCTGTGGCATTCCACTGAGTTGGCAACTTTGGGTATTTGTTGCATTGATTGGGCTTCGAGTGCCCTGCCTCACGGGCAAGCCCGAATATTCTTCATTTTGGTTGGCAATTCCACAATAGTATGAGCAGCTTAAGCAGTTCGGTCATAACTGGGTTCCTCACTGCGAGGATCCACACGCTCCGCGCTCAAGCCAGAAGGATGATACTCGAACTCTTTCCCATCATTGTGGGCCTCGCGCTTTAAAGCGGGATGCAAGGAGAACATTTTTCAAGGAGTGGAATACTTTGTTATGTGCTGTGAATAAATTACTTTATCGATATATTGCTATTTGATGCTTTATGATTCTTCCGTGTTTGAGATGCTATGTCACTATGCAAACCACGGGGGACATCCATTTTATCCGGCCATCGCTCCCATTTTGAGCTTTGGGATTTGCGGCAGAGACTCAGAGAGGATACTTTCGTCAAAGTTGTTCTTCATAAAGCATGTCGAAAACTATTTTCAAAAAAACTTACAGTAAAGCATGTCCGGCTGCCATCAGTCCTGCGCACAACAATTTCCCATCGATCCTACGTGACCCTTGAGTACTGGCTGCGGAAAGTGTGTGCAAATATTCAAGCCACGAAAGCTTCACAAGCATCCCAAACAAAGTTAAAGGGCTTACAGTTTATAGCTCTAGTGGAGAGAGGCATTTAACTGAAAGTACTGCACATGATAGGATGTGATGAGAAAGTGAAAGGGGATCTTTGCAGGCCACGCTTTTGCCGAAGAGTTCTATCTCGAGGAGCCATCCGGAAAACTGCCTGGCAAAGGTTTCATTCTTGTGCCTTCCCAAAGTCACTGAATTGTCTCAAAGTCTCCCCTTCTCTACCTCTCATTACTTCTCCACATCTGTCCTCCCCCTTAGACTTCTATTTCTCTCTTCCACTTCTCTCCTTCTTCTCCTTCTTCTACTTCTCCTTCACATTTCTTTTCTGGTGAGCTTTAAGTGTCCCACCTGGTATTGCAAATCTTGCATGAACTGTGAACACATGCGCTGATGTCCGCCTCAATTTCTGGCATGAGTATCCCACGTTTGCTTAAATTCATTCCAAAGCCATCTTGAGTTTGTTAAAGTGGATTCTTCATCAACGTGGATTGCAAGAAATGACAACTCTTTTTGCGACGAGCACGAACTGGACAATTCCCTTGCAAGAAACAAACAATTCACAACGTTGCAGCCAGTTCACACGGTAGATAGAACGAATTCGAACCATAGTGAAGCAAAGTGGGCAAGCTGCGTAATTGCAGCATGCTTAGATCAATGAATTGATCAATGGAATGGTTTTTGTTCAGCTTAAGCTTTCGTGGGGTCTGCAACATTGCTAAGACAAATGTACAATTAAAGGCTTGTGGATCAGCTAGATCGACACAAACAGCAAAGATGTTTCTGGAGAATGTTTTTCAAGGTCTACCATCACACCAAGTAATTGCAGTCTGCCCAAACTGCTCAGGTACTGCCGCACTGAACCTTCAGTGCCATGCAATTTGCCACACAGTTTGTCGACCTTTGTGCAAGGAGTTGAAGCTGTACCAACTCCATTGGTTTGCTGCTAGGCAGACAAGACAGAACTCAGTGTTTTGGCAGCAGATTCAAACTTTGCAGTCACACTTGCACCATATTCAATTTCAAGAATCCCAAATTCTTTCACTCTCAGAAAGTCGCTGGCATCAAATGGACCGTCAACTTCTGGAGCGCTTGGACTTTCGGCTCCTGTCTCTGGCAATGCCTTTTCGAAGCTTCTTGTCCGAATCCTTTCCCTCTTCGGTCCTTGTTTTGGAAGCCTTTGCTCTCTTTGCTTTGGCTTTTCTCCGGCCTTCTCTGCCTTCTCTGCCTTCTCGACCGTCTCTACCATCGCGTTTCTCGCTTCTGCGTTTTGGTTCATCCAAGTCACCAACCCAGGTAACCGTCCCGATTCCCTTCACAGAATTCTCACGGAAAACCAGAACGCAACCGGGCTCCACAATCTCTGGCCAATGGGCCCAACGAAAGAGAACTTCAGCGGAATCACCAGCTCGAAGCAGGTCGACAGGCTTGCCATCGGTATCAGTCATGGAAATGACACGTGCTGTTTGCCGAATCATTCCAACATGCAACACAGGTTCATAGTTCTTTCTAATTGAACTTGGGTGCTGCAAGACTGTGACACTGGCCTTCATCCACCTTGTCGGAGTCAAAATGGATTTTGTGCCCACCAACAGTCTTGACCTGCTGAGTGCTCGAAGGGTCAAAGCATCTTTCGCCTTGCCACTTGCTCTCAGTGCGAAGGTTCCACTTGAACCTGCTCGAAGCTGCTCAACGGGATGATCTTGAACCCGGATGGATGAGATACGCAAATTCACAAAGCCATCTTTGATCAATTCACCGGCAGCATCAACCATTGGTCCAATTCGGACAGCATCTCCTGGCCTGGCAGTACCGTGCAAGATTCTACCGGCAATAACCAAACCCACTCCAGGGACCTGTGGAAAGAATTCATCGATTTGGATTTGCAGAGCTGGCTGAGCTGTCTCAGCGGACTCATCGTTCTCTTTGAACAAGGGCCGTCTGGACAGGACATTGAGAAGTAGTTTGAGCTCTGGCACCATTGCCCCTGTAACAGCAGAACAAATAAAGATTGGACTGTATCCTTGAAGAATTCGCTCAGCAGCTAACACCGCATCATTTGCATCTTTCACAACAAGTGTCCGTGACCCGAGTTTTTTCATGAATTGCTTTACGTCAAGCAAAGCAGAATTTAGCTGATCCTCGGATGCCATATCGCATTTGGTCAAGCAAATGATCGTTGGGATTGCAAGCGCATGAGCAACGACAAGATGCTCGTGAACCATGCCGCGCATCTCTCCACGGTTAGCATCAACTGTGCAAAGCAAATAGTCTGGATTCAAGCCAACCATGCCCTGCAAGGTGGTTTTGAAATACCTGCGGAACGTTGCGGCTCCAAAAGAAACTTACTTTGGACTGACTAAAGTCGGACCCAGCCAAACATTCAAGTCTATTCACTTGCAATCAACCAATTGGCAAAACGATCGATTTTGAAAAAGAAAACAGTCTGCCCGACTCGCCTCTCATGTCCACAAAGGTCAAAAAATGTGATGAGTTTTGATGCCTTCTCCGCAATTCGAGCTTGTGCCTCAATCCGTCCCACATTGTGATGAGGTTCTTCACTTCGAAAAAGACCAGTGTCGTCCACCTGGGCATTCACAACCCGATGCAACAAAAATGCAAAAAAAGTGTGTGTGTGTGTGTGTTCCATTTAAATATATATATATATACGTATGTATATATATATACGTATGTATATATATATACGTATGTATATATATACGTATGTATATATATATATTGAAGTATCAAGAATCCTACAGTCCTACAGTCAGAGTATGCTTAAGGATGCTTTGAAACTTTGTCGATCCCACCTGGTAGTTAACCACCTGCCCTGTTTGATCAAATCCCAGGGTTGTTGTGGCAATGCAAGATGTTCGACCTGTCTCCATCTCGTGACGATGTCGAAAAACTGCTGAGCGCGCACGCCCTCGTCCATCATCCTGCAAACCCTGTGTGAGCAGTCCCAACAGTGTGGACTTTCCAGAATCGACATTGCCAACGGTACATATTCGAACCTCATCTCCTCCGGACACAAACAGTGAAGCCTGGCAAGCACGTACCAATGCAGTGATGGCAGTTCTGTTGCCAGGATGGATGCCAGCTTTGCGGCTGATGACTGTGACGGTAGCAGGTATTCGTGCTGCCATGGCTTTCAGCACTGACAAAGACTCAGCTAACTCTGCATCACTCAAACCGGGCACCATGCCATCATCAGAAACACCAAGTCTATAGATGGCGTCCCGATATTGCGAGAGATCATCGAATTCGGCGCATTCCTCGCTAGAAGTGCACTCACGCATTCTCCAGTTCAATTGTGTGACAAGCTCCTCGAAACGTTCGCTGCCTTCTTGGGCTGTCAACCTGAGTTTGTACTCAACCTTGCCAAGACTGGGCTCCGGTGGAAAGGAAAATGGAGGCGCCCCTGTTGGCAAACTGACCTCTGAGACCTGATGCATCTGATGAGCAGGAACCCTTGACGAGCTTGTGCGTGTGGGAACCATGGAAAACATTGCTGGTACACCAGAGACCAGGCAGGTGACAAGATGGCGCGTGGGCACCATCAAAATAATACCAATGAGACAAGTGAAGCAAACATTACGACTGCCATGCCTCTGCTTCAAATCCATCCTTTTGATGGTCTGCAAAGGCAAGTGTAGCAACATCAGATAATACGCTTGATGTGCAAACAGCAACAGTACAAATGATAGATGCTAGCTTGCTTGGGACACACAAGCTTAAGGAATGAGCTCGATCTGATGCAACGTTTGGCTTTCAAAACTCTTGTTCCATACATGAAGCGCGAATCGCAATGCCCCACTAAGCTGCGCGCAAGAACACCGCCCAAGAAAGCATCCAGATCTCTCAAATGGCAGAAGTCCAAGATCAAGATCAGCCTTGCGATTCTAGCTGCGTCTTAGCTGCATCTAGAAGAAGGAGGAAGCGTCTCTGTCTTCGAACAACACCTGTTCTGTTGTTGATCCTTCTGTCAATAAGTCTTGCAAATGCGTTTAATTCGTTTACTTGTCTGGATAATCACAAGCTTCAAGCACACCTTGGGAAATGCGGTCGTCACAACCCATGGCAAGCTGTCTGGAAGCAACGCTGGAGGCATCGTCAACACATGCTCTCCAAAGTTTTGAACCTGGCATGGATCCACTAGCAAAGAGATTGAAAGAGTGTAGCATAGATGGAAATACGATCTCAGAAGTTGAGATTGTATGACATTGCTACATAAGGTATTCACAAGAATCGATTCAAAAATCTGTGAGGTCGCTGGCCTTGGTTCTTCTTTTGTCTCGCTTTCGGCTCAAATTCGATGTTACAGCCAAGGTCTCCTGTGTTTGAGGAATGCAAGCAAATGTAGCAAAGCAGGCACAATGCTGCAAGATGATCAAAATGTTGTCACCAGTGCCACGGTCCTGAAGAGCTGAAGTTGAGACCTGATAGTTAGTCGGGCACCAAAGTTCTCCCAGTGCCACCAACGAATCTAAATTCTTCGGAGAACCAAATGACTTTGACAAAACCTGCCTGGGAAAGCAGCGCTTTATGCTTCACAAGCCTCTTCATGACGATCAGCGCACCTGACACTAACAACAGCATTGAAGAGCTTTTAGAGATTTGCAAAGTAATTGCTATGGATCTGTGTGGGATTCTTCCTAATGTGTAGGCACACCTGCGCGACCAACCAGCTGCAGAGGGTTCGGATATCTCTTTGGTCGCCTGAATTTTCAAACTGCAACAGCTCTGAAAAACTTGCTGACACTTCTCAACTCTGCCACCTTGAACATTGAGGAAGCTTGAACATTGAGGAAGTTTGAACACGAAGTGCGCAGTGCGCAGAGATCCAAAAAGATCCAAAAAGATCCAGCTTGATGCAGCTGATTCGTGTTGGATTCGTTGGATTCGTGGGACGATTCAGCCAGTGACTTGGGCGTCCGCTTCCTCGCTGATGCAGCTGATGCAGCCTGCAAGGTTTCGCTGGCAGCATCGCATCATAGGACTTGCGATGTGGGGAAAAACTGCACAAATTTGCTCCACAGTCATAGGCCAGTTCTCTTCGAAAGGCGCCAATCGCCTTCAGAAAATGAGTAGTCAATCGGAGCCTCGTTGCATTTCTTGACGAAAGCAAAGCAAGCAAACAAGTGATTGACCAGCAATAAGATGCAATAAGATGCAATGAGATGCAACAAGTACATTGTGGGAATTGTGACCTGCTCAATCTGAGAATACGGCAAATCCTCAGCTCGCTGCAGGTAAGTCTTCCTCCAGGCACTTGGTGGGAAACATTGAGAAACCACAATAATTTGGCGGGAACAAGTGAACAATCACAAACATAACAACTCCTCAAATTTTGAAGAAGTAAATCTGTGTTCCCTTGTGCGTCTGTACATGTATAAAGTTTCACCTATCCAAAGGCGTAACACTCCAAACAGCAGTAGGGACAGATACTTTAGATACTGATTGGTCCTTCGAAGCTCTTTCAACAAGTCCTGACGCAAATTCATCGTCTGCAGGAAGACTTGAGGATGGTCATCTCACTTGCAGTAGATTCCTCTTGATATAGGTAGTCATGCAAACCAACTTCAGTTGGGTCAATCACATGTCAAAATGGCCAAAGAACGCAATTTGGACCCCATCTGGAGAACCAATGGACAAAATCGAGACACTTTGATGATTTTGATTTTGTCAAAGAGTCAAAAGTGGATCTGTGTCCGTCAAATGTCTGAGGGACAAACTCGGAGGAGTGGGATCCAAATTGATGCTGTCGGTCCAATTGCTGCCTTCAGAAGCATCAGCGTCCATTTTACTGCCAACATGTAGAGACTTCATTTGATCTGCACATGCACAACCTATTACGGCACAAGAGTGGTTTCAAAACTCACATTGTTCTTTGAAAACAAGGCATACACCGCCTGCAGGGCGGCAATTATTGAACGCCTCACACGCATTTTGTTCGCACTAGGGAAAAAAGATCTAGTCTTTACGTTTGCTCTCCTTAACCAATGACCTTTGGTTCGAGAGTCAACCAGCACACATAAAGCGCAAATGAAGCGTTCTACAAATTGCAAATGTCCCACCAAGTGCATGGATTCTACCCGATGCCTGAGCCTCAAAGCATCCAACAGTTCCACCTTTCAATGTCTGAACAAAGTCTGCAACCCAAAGGAGGTCCATAGTCTTTATCAATGTGCACGGTGGGCATAAATGATATTAAAGTACGGACATGTTCAGACAAAAAAACAATTATATATACATATATATATATATTGTTTTTGTTGCTGTGGGTTTTGGTTTCATCCCACCTTTGCCGACAAATTGTCGCAGCATTGTTTGGCAGCAGAAGACGAGGGAACCTGAGGGAAAACAATAACAAATCGAACTGTTGTGGGTAAATATATATATATATATTATGTATATATTATGTATATATTATGTATATAAATACACATATATTCATAATATAAGTAGCAGAAAGAAAACATAAGAAACCATCAATTCTTGTTGTCCTCCTCTCCAAATGCATCCAATAGAATGCGATCTTATGAGTCATGTAACGCACGTGATTTCATAAAAAGAATCACGCTACCATTATTGTTGTTTTTGCCAGTGTGAACAAAGGTGCGTCACCTTAAGAGGTCTAGAGTCTTAGATGCGGCTCAGTTTAACAAAGAAATGCCTTGATGCCATCTCCGCAAGAGGCGCCGAAAGAAGACACAAACCAGTGTTTGACGTTTGAACCTAACATATTTGTGATACCAGTAGTACCGCACAAGGCAGTGGCGGAAGTTTCAAAGGTAGAAAACCTATAGGAAAGGTTGGTTGTTGTGAATCACGGACGGCAGAGCAAACCCACTGATGGATCGAAAGGTGGTTGGAGTGTCGGGCTGTATATCTATACATCTGACTATCTATCTGTCTATCTGTTTATCTGTCTATCTGTCATTCTATCTATCTGTCCATCTCTCTCTCTCTCTCTCTGTCTATCTATCTGTCTATCTGTCTGTCTATCTACCAATCCGCCTGTCTATCTATTTCTCTGTCCATCTAGCTTTCTGTCCTTCTATCTATCTATCTGTCTTTCTATCTATCCATCTGTCTTTCAATCTCTCTATCTGTCTATCCATCTATCTCTCTATCTGTCACTCTATCTATCTATCTCTCTTTCTATCTACCTGTCTATCTATCTCTCTATCTATTTGTCTATCTGCCTAGGAGATGTCTCTTGCACTGCACCTGCCACGCAAAGTGCATGTTTACAGATCCTCCTCAAACGTCCCACGCCTGCCATCGTCTTGGAAACTACTACAATGTTTGCTCACTTTACACCAGGTGCAGATTTCATCCTGCCACACAAAACGACGTGCGCACGTCCAAAAGTGGTCCGAAGATGTCTTTGTACCACTTTGCGCCACAACGGCGTGCACTTCAAAGAATGCTCCGAACCCGCTGTGCTTTTCACATTTTGACTTCGACATGTGCTTCGCGCCACAGCGCCATTCATTTTTGGAACATTTCAACGTCCCAAAAGTGCTCCCGGCATGAGGTATTTTTAGAATTTTGACTGCGAAATCTGCTTCGCGCCACAACGGCGTGCAATTTTTCATCTCTCATCTGACCAGTTGGCTCCGCACCCGCCGCTTTAGCGAGCCTACTTTTCGAGCGTCCGGAGCCCCAAAACATTGGAAAAACACTGTGTTTCGCGACTTTCCTACCTTTTCCCACACCTTGATCTTGTTTCTTCTGACGCTTTCTCTTCTCTGATCTTCTTTCTTCTTCTTCTTCTTCTTCTTCTTTTTCTTCTTCTTCTTCTTCTTCTTTTTCTTCTTCTTCTTCTTCTTCTTCTTTTTCTTCTTCTTCTTCTTCTTCTTCTTCCTCTTCCTCTTCCTCTTCCTCTTCCTCTTCCTCCTCTTCCTCTTCTTCCTCTTCTTCCTCTTCTTCTTCTTCTTCTTCTTCTTCTCTTTTCTTCTCTTCTCCTCTCCTCTCCTCTCGTCTCCTCTCTTCTCCTCTCGTCTCGTCTCGTCTCTTCTCTTCTCGTCTCGTCTCGTCTCGTCTCTTCTCATCTCGTCTCGTCTCTTCTCTTCTCTTCTCTGACTTTTCTCTGACTTTTCTCTGACTCTTCCCACCTCTGCTTTTCGATCTGTCCGGAGGTTTGACTTCTAAAATTCCTTCGATATTCGACGAGGAGTACGGTGTGAATGGAAAACGGAAGGAAGCCTCCGAGGAGTACCCTTTCAGTGTTTGAGCCTGCCGATGTATATAATTGGCTTAGGGGTAGGCACATATACACGTATCGTACATGTATACATATGGATAGTTTGTGCTCAAACATATACACCATATACGCATAATGATTATTTGTCAAACACCTCTTTAAAACATACTCATATACATACGCACCATGCCATATGCAATAGCATCACTTACATACGTACATGCACCCATATCATGTGCGTAGACCTGGAAAAGAATCCACGTAGACAATGTTGGTGTCAGACAGAGTCTGTCGATACACAAATGGCAAAGCGGAATGCAATTGCATCTATGTCGACCTATACACGTACAAATGCACGATTTCACATGCCTGCGCAGAACTATTATGCAGTTATGCAAGATGAGTGCAAATAGTGACTCAGAAAGTAGCAATCTAAGTTGCATATATATTTGGAAGTCCGAGGATCGAACTGGAGACGATGCGTACCACTGAGCCAAGGAGACAGCAGTGCCTTCCATTGTAGCTCTTCACAGCTGCGAATTGGTCTGACATGAAATCAAACAAACCCTGCGCCAAAACAAAGGTCCAGCCTAGGTCCAGTGCAGGCTGGGACGCAAGTTTGACCTCGAAACACAAACAGTGTGGCATTCAAGAAACAGGCCAGCAGGTCTATTTGGGCTCAAGCCCGAAGAGTTCGTCCAGCGAATACAGCAGATTCTTCCTTCACAAGTTTCATTTGCATTCGCAGCACTTCACATACACTCACTCCGCACTCATCTCTGATGACACTTGGCCTCTGCTACTCCAATGGCATCAGGGGACAGCGAACGAAGCGCCTCTGCGACTTTGTCAAACAGAAGACAGTACTGCCAAAGATTATCCAAGTTGCATATGACCTGAGAGGCAGGCCTCAACTACAACCGCAAAATCCGCAAGCTGTCGCAACTGCACGTTGTCGAAGTCCTCACCTGTCTCAAGTGCCAATGGCAAGAAGCAATCATCCGGAGTTTTGTTTTGCTTTTGGGCCTTTCGTTTTGAAACCAAAAAAACTAGCCAGAAAGAAAGGGTCCTGATCCGGTTGCGGACAGACTTTGTGAAACCAGCAACGGCGGAACTATTATATATATACATATATACAGTATATATATATATACTAGTACATATAAGTGCTTGTGGTTGAAACAGTTCCGCAGATTGCCTGTTTTTCTTTCGTCTGTCGCTTGTTGTTCTGGTTGGGGCTACTGCTGCTGCCCTGCGTTGGTCTGAATGTTTATCGATTTCTTTCCTTCTCCCTCTCCTTCTCCTTCTCCTTCTGCTTCTCCTCCTTCTCCTTCTCCTTCTCCATCTTCTCCTCCTCCTCCTCCTTCTCCTCCTACTCCTCCTCCTTCTTCTTCTTCTTCTGCCTCTGCTTCTCCTTCTCCTTCCCCTGCTTCTTCTCCTTCTGCTTCTGCTTCTGCTTCTGCTTCTTCTTCTCCTTCTCCTTCTGCTTCTCCTTCTCCTTCTCCTTCTTCTCCTCCTCCTCTTTCTCTCATGACGTTTGACTCCTTTGCCCTCTCCTCGCTCTCGTGAGGTCCGACTTGTTCTTGGTCTGCCTTTCTTGTCTGGCTCTGGTCTTCTTATTCCTCGGGTTTTTTCCATTCTCTAGTTTGCTTTCATATGCTGTGTTGTTAGCTTTCCGCGTCACCATCACACACGCTTAGATCATGTTAGATCTATATGGCCGAAGACATTGCACAAGGAACAGCCTGATGAACGCACAGTGATTCCATAGAGGCGCTGCCGCAAGGCTTTGGCCTAAAGAAAAACAAATCGAATTGACTGTTGAAAAGTCCACGTACATCAGCTTACATGTGTCAACAATGACTTCGAAAAATGGACTCTCCTCCAAGCCAAAGACTAATCTTGGACAGTTTTGATCGAAATGACCAACATGACCATGTCCAGAACCTTCAGTCCGACTCACGCTGTGGCAAGTTGTGGCAAGGAGTTGAAAGACTTTTGATATTTCTGCATTCTCGCCTGGAAGATGCAGATGGTCCTGAATACTACTGGAAACACAAAGTCGCTGAAGTCACTGAAGTAGCCCGTTTCATTCCTCAATTCCCTCGTGTGTGCCCAATGTGCCACGCCTGGGCCCAGGTCAATGCACTGCAACGATGCAGCTCCAAAAGCTCTGCAGTTGTGTAAGACCTCGGCCAGGTGGACAACCTAAACTTTGCGAATTATGGAATGAAAAAAAATACCCTGGCAAGAGACCCCAAACAATGTGTGGTTAGGATTCTAAAGGGAGAAGTGGAAAGGACCTAAAATCAAAAATGGCTGCAAGCTAGCAGGACAAGAGCGACCCTTAGTAGTGAAAAGAAGAGATACCAGGTAAGGTTCTGCAAGCTCTCTTTGCGAAGATCTCTCCTCTGTAGAAGCTGCTGTGCAAGATCCCTGTGTAAGGCTATCTGTACAAGGTGTCTATACGAGATCTCCACTGCAGATCTTTGTAAGGGATCTCAAAATAAGATCTCTGTTCAAGCTATCTATAAATGATCTCCGAGCAAGACCTGTGCTCTCTTCACCAGGTCTCTGCACAAGATCTCCACAAGAGGTCTCCTGGCAAGATCTCTGTACAAGATCTCTATAAGAGCTCTGTTGGCAAGATCTTTGTAAGACTTTGTAAGAGACCTCTTGGCAAGATCTCTGTACAGATCTCTCTTGGCAAGACCTCTGGACAAGATCTATGTAAAAGATCTCTTGGTAAGATATCTTTATGCGATCTCTGTACTAGCTCTCTATAAAAGCTTTTTTGGCGGGATTTATTTATGTAAGAGATCTCGAAGCAAGATGTCTGCAACAGATCTCTATGCAATGTCTCTGTACAAGATCTCTTTATGTAGAAGCTCTCTAGAAGACGTCTCTTGGCAAGATTTATGTAAGAGACCTCTTGGCAAGATCTCTGGGATCTCCGAACAAGATCTCCATCAGAGGTTGCTTGGCAAGATCTCTGTGCAAGCTCCTTATAAGAGGTCTCTTGGCAGTCGAAAGGCGCAAGGACATGTCACAAGAGCCATTTTATACGGGAAAATGCAGGACACTAATACCGCGACACCCGTTTTGCGCGAGCCGGCACGGTCGAAATGCACATGGACATCTCACAAGAGCCATTTTATGCAGAAATTTATAGGGAAATGCCGTACGCTTGGACCGGGGACATCGTTTCGTGCGAGCCCGCGCAGTCGAAATGCACATGGACATGTCAGAAGAGCCATTTTATGCAGAAATTTTCAGGGAATTGGCCGGACACGGATGATACTACCTCGATTGAACACCGGGCCTTAACCCTGACCACAAGAACGCCTTCAGTGTGGCCACACTGCTTGGGGAAAAAACATTGATTTTAAAGGTCATGAAAGGACCAGTATTTGACAACAGACAAGGGCAGAGAATGGTTCAAGAGGATGCACAAGGCTAGAAACACAAACTCCCATCTATTTTGTTCTGCTCAAGCCGTGCGCCCCGAAGCGCGTGGGCAGGCTTACTGATCTCTTGCATCGTGTCAGGACAAACAATATTCTAAATGTCGCAGTACGCACTCAATGGTGTAGGAAACATGCAGGAATATGTAGCAGCATTTCCTTTTCCTATGAGGGGAGCGCTTCACACGCAACGCACACGCAGCAAACCAATATTGTGAAAGTGACGTGACATTGTTGTTAAGGTCAAAGCGCTTGGAGAATATCACGTGAATGTCTCACAAGTACAACTGCTTAAGGTCAAAGACACTTAACATTTTTGCCAATGCAGACAACGGGATGGGGGCAAGAACAAGGTAGTCGATGCAAAACGAACACAGAGACCCTCTGCCCATCACCCCGCAAAGGGGATCAGGGCGATGAGAGTGGGGAAGAAAAATTGCAAACTTGAGCCGACATGTTTTGGCTACAAGTCTGCTCCACAAAACACTGCCATGCTTCAAACTGCAGAAAGGCATAGTAAGACCCTCCCCAACCAACTTACAAGACTGGAGTAAAACCCACTGGTGCCATTGTCCTCAATTGCGTATAGCTTCCAATCGGTTTTGCATGCTGCCAGTACTTGAAAGTGCCAGAGATAAAATTTCTGTTCCTGCAGCAGACTACCCGGAGAAAATGATGCTGTAGCAAAGGATGGTCAGGCCGACATGGCCTTGCCCAACCGTGCCAATGGTTTTCTTTCTACAAGTAGGAGTGTGGATGCAGGTTTGTGGTGACTTTCTTGTAGCATCTCTCCCTTTGAAACTCCGGATGGGAAAAATGAGTGAATACATTGTGAATACATCCTAATAATCCTAATATTGAGAATGGATCTCAAGCATCTGTCTTTAAGACCATCCATTCTACGTTTCTCCTGCTTTGACAATACAATGGCGCACCAACTGTACAAATGTTGTGATTCAATCATAGCTTCGAAGTGCATAGTTTTTCTCGCCGGTGCAGCGATAAATGCTTCAAGACTCTCTGCAGATTTATGAAATCCGCTTTGGCCGGCCCCAGCCGTCTAGACAGTTCGTTTCCATGTTTTCTATCTGCTGTCAGCACAATGCCCAAATATATATATATATGTGTGTGTGTTGTCCGGCAAGTGGATGTCAGGATTGCAATAAACACCGACATGTTGAACAAAAAAGGTCACTGTTGGGCAATACAAGACGGACATGATCGGAAAAAATTGCAAAAGCAGAGGAAGGAAACGGTGAGCAAGTTTGTCTCTCAAACTGTACAAAAAAAAGCGGAGTCATTTAACCACACAGCCTGTACCTCTCTGTCTGTGCCAACTCTGCGAAGTCTTCAGGACAGAAAATGTCTGAGTGCTTGACTCTGTGACCTGCTTGTCTAGTTGATCAAAGAGCAAGTGCGCCGGACAAGGCCAGTCATCCTAAATGGATGAAAGGAAGCCCCAACATCAAAATCACCAAAAGTGAAATATGCGAGATCTGCTACTCTTAGATCAAAATACTGGGCAGTCCTTTGCAAACAGGTTCGAACAGATTGAAAGTAGCGGCAAGAGCACCGTTCGGTCCGTTGGCTTTTTGCCTGCAATTCAACCCCGACAGCGCGCTGGTGATCAAGTACTTGAAGCAACAGAAAATGGACCAGCAAACTCTGCCCATGCCTAGGTGGTATGATATAATGTGATCATGAGCACAAATAATACTCCAGTATCTTACTGGTACTCCATGTGTGCTGTGCCCTGGAGAAAACGTGAAGTCAATAATTCAAGCAGTTGCTTTGATGATTCATATGGTTCAGTCAAGGCTTTGCACTCAAACCTGGGACTTCATGCGCATGTCTGGCAGCTGCCAGCAACCTGGGTCAAACTGTTCCGCTCCGCTTTGCATGCATTGCTCACGCTCAGTTGCTGGCTTTGCTCATCTTTGTTCATTTTACTCTACCAAGCTCTGCTTGCTGAATCGATCCAGCCTTGCTCAAAGTCTTGCGACTGAGGCACACGGGCCGCAAATCATCATAATCTACACATGAAAGTGCCTTGGCTCCGGGCGCAAGGGAGAAAAGTTTGAGACGAATGAGGTCCAGGTATTTCGGCTTAGGTATTTTTAGGCCAACTGCGCCAGGTCACTCCCAAGCAGCGCAATGCTACCTTCAGCTGCCTTGCAGGAGGTCTTCTCCCAGCCTGAAACTGGCTCAGGACATGATGCACACGACGGCACACAACGTACCACCGAGACATCTAGAACAAAGATTGCCTCATCAAAAGATCGCCCTCGCACAAATTTGAAAATGTCGAATACACCAAGACGCCCATGAGACCACCCAAGGGTCCAACATCCAGTGGTGTAGCAGTGCAAACTTGGGTGACTTTCAAGAGCTCGTCTGAGCCTGCCAACTGGTCGAAAAAAATGGTACGATGCAATAAGAACGTTGAAGACTCTTGCTTGCTGTTCCGAATCCAAGAGTCCAAAAGAGCATGTGCAGGCTTGCTATGGCTTGCTGTTTGCCTCCAGGTTTGTCAGTCAAAGCAAGCTGCGGCACGGCCTCACACTGCTGCCATGTGGCTGTTCAGTGGCTGTTCAGCAAATTTAGATTCCACCACTCAAAGTCCCCAGCATGCATTTCAGCACCTCAAGGAATGATGTGGGCATGCAAGAAGACCCAGCCAACTTGACAAGATGCACTGAGACAGTTGGACCCAAGTTGTCTAAGCTATATACTCAAGCGCAGTGCAGAACGAATTCGACGGCCAAGGCGAAAATGCAATTCCTTCCGTCAACCAAAAATGTTTTGCACAACCAAGTACAGGACAGAACAAGTATATAGCTGAGTTGAAAATTTTCTGCAATGTTCTTCTGCAGTGCTCCCCCATGCTTATATACACATACATATATATATATGTATACATATTTTTCATTTCAACATATGATGTTTGAACATGTCTGAACGACTAGGGTTTGGATTAGAATACTTTCTGTCTGGCATGAGGCAGGGCTCCCGGTGAAAAGCACCAAGACTGCTTGCGGTTTTTGCAACCTGGCAGCATCTTTCACATTCTAATGCTGACGCACAAATGGTTCAACAAACACCAGCAATGTACTGATGTTGCCCCTGGTCTTCTTTCATAAACCCAATCGTCCATGATGTTGGTGGTTCAATTGCAAAGCATCAAACCCCGCTACAGGGGACTCCGTGGACAAATATTTACAGGCAGTAGCTTCAACAAATGCTTCATATCTGCACGTTGGCATACATGTCATTCAGAGGTGGGGTGCCTCATGCGGTTTCTTGAAGTCAGAACTCAGAACCAAAGCAGGCTATACCCTCCCACAATTTTGACCACAAGAAAACGCACAAGAAAGTTGGAACGGTTTCGGCCGTGAATAGTTGGAGGTAACTTTCCAGAGTTGCAGCGTCAAACTACCAAGCGTTTTTTCTTCTCTCCCGCTGGCACACCCAATGCTTGTGCCAGGCCGGTGTCGAGGAGTCGATCTATCCAGCAACGTCAAAATTATTTCCACTCTAAATGCGGAGAGAGGTTTGCTACTTGTTTGCGCTTCCAAGTGCTTCTAAGGGGGGATGTGTGGGGAATCTCTAGGGAGTTCTGAGGGTGTCTGTCGCAATTCTCTAGGGAGTCCCTGGGCAGTCTTGGCAGGTCCCTGGGAGGTCCCTCGTCTTGGGGCGAAAAGCACCATTTGAAGCAGCACCAAAAAAAGCACGAGAAACTTCAAGAGGTCGAGCCTCTAGTCGACTGCAGGAACTCTGCAGGCAGTCAACTGCACACAGTCGACTGGAGGAACTCTGCAGCTAAAGCTTGCCGGTGACCACTCCATGAAATTTCTAGTCAAATAGTTTGGCGCGAAGGTACAGATCAGAAAAAAATGCGTTTGAAGTTGGGTGGGGCCTCAACTGACTTGGGTCTTGCTCCTGGGGTCCTTGTGGTGGAAAACCGTTTAGAGGGTCTAAACATGTCTAAACTATATATGTGTATTTTTAGAAAGTCATTCCAAGTGGGCGGAGTCAGAAAGTCTGGTAGCATTGCGTGCACAAAAACGGGAAAACCGGGCTTTCGAACGAATCAAAGGCAGCAAGACTTTGGCAGTCAATGATCGATGCAATGTGGCATGTGTCCGACGGGGCGTGCCTCAAAGAGTTGGACTTCGTTGGGGCTGGTTCTACGATCTTCAGCTCGGACAGCCTGGCACTGTTTGGCTCGGTAGCGGCTCGGCTGACAACAAGTTCAACCAATTCAATCATGCGGTTCGCACACGAAGCCAAAGTGCGGTGAGACGCGGATGGACTGTGCCCAACCTGTCCACTAGTTCACTCCGTTCACTCCGTTCACTCCGTTCACTCCACAAGCAAGAGCCCAGGCAGCCCTTGACTTTACAAAGTGAGTACAAATTACTGTAACGTAATTTAAGTGGCTACTGCAGAGGCTGGAAGGCAGAAAGTATTCAAAAATGTACATGCAGGAAAGACAAGGAGTTCACTGTCCATGATCATTTCAAAGCACAAAAAAAAAACCAGGCCTAGCAAGGCTGAAAGCAAGACGTCCAAGCAAGGAATTGGAGTCCCTTGGGTCAAAGCGTGCCGATGCTCGTGAAGCAAAGACAAGGGCAAAACGAGCACCAAGCGAGGACAAGAACATGCAGCAAGTCACGTTCTTGGACCCTGGCCATGTCCGCGGAAATCTTTGTCCACGACCTCCGACAAAGTCTCTTGGCAATAGAATGGCAAAAGTAGCCCCGTCTGAAAAGCGGCAGCTTCAATCCGCAATCAAACCTTGCTCCCACTCTGAACCCACTGGCCTTCTGGGCTCAGCACATCCCTGAGCACTGCAGCAAAAAGAGGCTCTGCACAAACCTAGCCGAGGTGTGGTCCTTTGCCAAATCTTTCAAGCCACGAAGAGGAAGAGACAGGAGCATTATGGAACAGTTAAATTATGTCAAACTGTGTCAAATGCTAAATCCAGCCCGGCCTCCAATACGGAGAATGCCTCGCAGATTTGCACGAGGTCCTCCTGGCATCAATCTTTCTAATCAACTCCGAACGGAACTTGACATCGATGCTGTTACAGATGCAACATGCCTCTCTCAAGGCCACAGGCTTCTGTTCAGGCTCGAAGTCTGGACTCGGAGATTTCGGAGATTCAAAATGTGAGATTCAAAATGTGTGGTCAGGCATGGTCGGGCTATAGAATCTTTCAGAAATCTGTCAGAAATCTATAAGCCATCAAGAATCTTCTGAGGAATCGACATCTGAAAGAGGTTCACAGTCGCGTTCCTGCCATCGCAGTTCAAGAGTCATGTCTAGAGAGTCCAGCTGCGAGCCACAAAACCAGAGCCAGCCAGACTTTGCCGCGGGAGTTCTAACGTTGACCTTGTCAAATAACATGGTCAAGAGTTTTCTATGTTGAATATGCTGAATATGTTGAATATGTCGAATGGTCGGGTTGACATGATTCAGAGATTTTTCTAAAGCGAAGGGACTCTTCCAGCAAACAAACTTTGACTCATGCCTCGGGCATGGCTTCAACCACGAAGCGGACAGCAAACTGCAATGCCGCCTCGTCAGGCCACCTTCGGAGCTACGATCGTTGCAAATGCCAAGATATGACAAGCACAGAATTCCACAGCCGTGTGGCAGCTATGTGGCAGCCGTGCCACACCTCAGTTTGGCCAAGCCCGAACACAGCCTAGAGACTTGACTCGGCCTCAAGAGATGGTGGCGGAACGCGCTTCTCTCCTCTCTCTGGCTCTCTCCAGGGATTCTCCAGTCTCTCCAAAGCACAAGTCTTGTGGATTCAAATCATACCATGCGTTCAGTTGACCGGTCAATCTTGGAGGATTTCTCTCACGACTCAACACTCCACGGTGGCGTCGTGCCTTTCTGGATACCTTTAGAAGCCCAATCAGATGAACTCAGGCCATTGCAGGATCTCTGCCATGTCTTGTTCCTTCCGCGCACGATCAGCTTCAACTTGCACAGATAATGTCATAGTGTTACGTTGTCTCATTCAAGTCCAGCTTTGAGAAACTGCGACTGCCAGTGCAACTGCTGGTCCTCGCAAACTTTCGCAAGAGCAGTGGAGCATCTCCGCAAAAACTTCACATCCCGCACTGAAAGAGTACCAAATGCCTCCAGCGCAGAAGCCAACTCCTCAAGAGAGCAGTTTCGCACCTGGTCAAATGGAAGGCAAAGTTAAGCTTAGTAAAGACAAAAGGCCATAAACATGGAAACGCGGCGACTCAGACATCTCAGGAGAAAAGTTCGTGAAACACCAGGATTGTAAGCAAAGGGCCTCCTGGTCAAAGCGATGTGAAGCCTGGAGACAAGGGCAAGGGCACAAGAAAGGGACGATGATGCTTTATAAACAAGATCCACACTGAGGTTTTCACATGGCGTACTGGCTCATGCAGCTATCCAAATCTGCCCTAAGCTCTTGGCCAATCGGAGCAATCGTGTTGGTGGCGAAGGTTTCACGTTGTGCCTTTGATCCGTGGTGTCCATGTCGAGAACGAATGCATCACAAGTGGCTGCTTTGCTCAAAGGATGCCAGACTTGTCAACAGTTCTGTCAATAGGGCACTCTCCAGCATCTCTCATGGCAAAAGAGCGTATTGCACGCGCAAGCTCACCAATTGATAGTACTTTGCCATGTACCTGGCAAGTGCAGTGGCAAAAAATGACCAATTTCATCCAATTTCTGCCTTGTCGCCAGTGTAAAAGGGAACTGAAAGGAAACAAAACAGGCCAAAAGCACAACAAACAGCTTCTCCAGTTTTTCCCACAATATCTTGTTCTTGATGTGTGCTTGTGCCCCACCTTCTGCCTCGGCAGCTGTGTCACTGCACAACGCATTTTGGTGGGAACAAGCTTCGTTTAAGGGCAGCACAAGCTTTAGGAGATCCGCAGGTCGCAATCTGTCGCTGAGAAAGAGAAAAGGTCTTTACATGTCTCTTGACCATTTTATGGTCTTGCAGTTTATGAAACAAGTCTATGCGAAGCGGCAAATGCTCGCCTCTCAATGCTTCCAAAGGGATACAGTGTTTGTATTCCTCTCCGTTTTTCTGCCTTGACAGAGTGGAATGCAAAGTCTCTTCTGAAATCACTTCAATCAGCTGTATCAGGACTCTCACACTACGAAGTTACAGCATATCAGCATATCGCATCAGCCAACCTGGCTCAAAGGCTTATCAGTACCTCAGGGGGTCAAAAACATGTGCATTCCCTTGAGGATCAAATCACAGTGCATCTTCAAACGTCCAATAGGTTTTTGCTGCGGTGCCGACCCACTGGGATGCTGAGGAAGCAGCGGAAAATGTGAAATCGAAGTGATGTTTCTTGCGAGCGCTTCACAGCTGTCGCTGCAAAAACCACCTTCATGTTCAGACAGATTCAGAGAGCGTGAAACATACCACAACCTGGAACCTGGATAGATATGGTTTCAGCATGTTTCAGCAACACATCATCAAAGCAGCATCAAGCAGCGTTCGGTGATTGTTCTAAAGTACTTCTCTCTGCCAAGACTTGAGTCCTTGCGAAAGAGAAAGCTTCGAGGCGCAGTCAAGGTACTTTCGTACAGTAATGTACAGTAGATCACAAATGATCACAATATCACGGTATATCACGGTCCACTTCAAGCCGACAAATTGCTGTCTATTTGGCCGACACTAAGATCCTGATGAGTGAGATCCCGCAACCAGAGCGACCAGACCGACCAGAGCGACCAGAGCGACCAGTGCCTCCTTGACCTTCTCGCGATAATGCAGTTTGGTGGCTCTGGTCTCCACTGCCTGATAGATTTCTGGTGATTCTGGTGATTTCCTTCGTGATTTCCACTTTTCGATACTTTTCTGACATCATTTTTGGGTTGTTGGAAAGTTCTCTGGAAGCCTGGCCTTGAGTTTCTTTGCTCGCCGTGGACCAGTTCTCGTGAGGCCTGTGGCTAGGTTTCATGTCTCGACCTCGCATTTGAAAAAAGCCTTACACGGTACACGACTTGGGCATCAGCCGGTCAAAGGTACCAATGCCTGCAGGTTCATCAGAATGATCAGGCTCAATCAAGGAATTGCTGTTCTGCTGATCAAATTGAGGCATTGCTGCTTTGCCTCTGCTGCATCTTGCCGAGAAGTGGTGAGATGTTGCCTCGCGATATCACTTTGAAAAGAAACAACATGTCCACTTGAGCACCTGGGGGATATCTGGGATATGTTTCTGCAGTTTCCAGAATTTTCAGCACAGTTTGTGGGTCTTATTTGTGGCTGTCAGCAATCCATGGCCTTGACGTGATCCAAACTTGTTTGAATCCACGTGCTCGGAAGTCGCCATTGGCAGCTACAAGCATGCAACCCTGTGGTGCTTCGAGTACTGATACTGAAAGGTCACAACAAGTTTATTTGCCAAAAAAAGTTTGAGAAGGTGTGTATATGTATAAGTTTATAAGTATATATAGAAATATAACAAGCATAGGGAACTGCCAGTGCTGTTGAGAATGCTCTTAACAGCTTTGGTGTCGAGAGCTCCCTGGTGAATTGGCGGAGCTGGAGGACACGCAACAGATTAACAAGTCCCAATCGAAAGCAGTCACTGTCGCGTCATTTTTGGTCCAAAAGATGTGATGTAAACTGCAAATTGCGGCACATCCACGGCAAACAAAAGCATAATTTTCACGAGGATTGAGGGTGAGACTCTCTTCGATTCAGCTGAGATGGCATCTCCATCACATTTGTTGCTGCGTCATCTGACATTCACATCATTCACTGGAGAAATTACAGTTTTGTTGTCTTGTGTGTATAATCAAGGTTTCATGGCCCAATGGCTGTCCTATGCTGTCCTAGCAAGTATCTGCTGTGTGCTTTGAGCATAGAAGCCCCATCAAGCTATTCCGGTTGGCACATGGCAATTCCTTGCATCGCCTCGCAGGGGCAGAATCCCAAATGCAACAGCAAAATTGTCATAACATTGACGTCACAAGGCACGCAAAATATATCAAAATGTGATGCAAAAAAACACTGGCGGGTCAAGACATATGGAACACTCTGGCACAGTACAAGCTGACAAGGCAAACAGCAAGGATTGCAAGCACACCTAGATGATCCTTGCAAAAACAATGGAAAAGCTCTTGGGACTTGCTTTGCAAGAAACTCACTCCTTAAACGCATCCAAAGCCCTGAGGATGCAGCGGCGTCAGGAATTATTTCGTCTGTGCCGCTCCTTCAGAACCTTTGAAACGAAGTGCAGGATCGTGCCATTCATGGAACTCTTTGAATGCTGCCGAGTACACAAACTTTGGACTACATGTAGGAACCCAGACCAGCATGCATGTGACGAACTCATCTCGCTCCATTGGCGAGGAGAAGACCAAATTCATCCGCCTTGATCACATGAATTCACATGATAGTGAAGGCAAAGCGAATGTTGCACAAAAACAGAAATATCAGCGAGTTGAGGGATGTGGTTCTCTGCATTCCTTCAAGGATCCATGCTGAATAAGGGGTTGGCCGATTGTCCATGACAATGACAGCTGCAAGGGCATCTGAAGGCAAAGACACCTGTGCTTTCAGCTTGGCCACTTTGTTAGTACACACTGCTGCAAAAATTGCTGTTAAGAGATAAAGCAGTCGGGAGAAAAAAGTCTTGAACAAGGATTCTGAGAATTCTGAGAGTCAAGCAGGCACGTGCGTAAAGTCTGTCAAATCATAGCCAAAGCCTGATTCCCCGTTCCCATGCGCTTTAAGCAGCTAACACTGCACATCCCTGGTCATCTATGGCTAGTCTTGACACATTTTGCACGGTTAAGGCGATGAGGCAATGGCTAATGTGCTGCATATGGCTGAAAGGGTACCTCCAAGGCGTCAGTATTGTACAACAGCATACACCACTGGCATGCTACCACATAACATCACATAACCAAGCTCACAAGCAGAACCACAAGGGCACTCAACGATGGCACCCTTGATGTGCATGGAGAAGGCTGTTAGCTGCTTGTCTAAAGTGCCTCAGAGGAAGCTGCGGCCCGCTGCTGTGCTACATGGATTTGCAAATAGTGTAAAAACATTTAGAAACACTTCTGCTGCTTGGCTTCGGGCATAAACGATAGAACAGGCGCCCATTGCGTCCTAACTTCATGAACACCTCCGGTCAGTCGCAAGTCTGAACTATTTCGGAAGCAACCGAAAGTAATTAGCAATTGGAAAGGCCACTCGACCCTGCCTTGCCCCTCGTAAGCTCACGTGCGAAGGCATTTACAATACTTTCCAGCTTCTCTTGCACAACCTTTCACAGCGCCCACTACTGTTGGCTGGTCACGTTGAGGTTCGTTTCACAGCGAGTTCACAGCGAGACTAGTAGAATGAGACAAGCAGAATTGTTGAGCCTCTTTTTCCCTTGCCCCTAGCTTGTCCCAGTCTTGGAGCATCGGCAACGGCCTGCAGGGCTGGCTACAAATGCTCTCGGGTAGCGCTGCCGAAGAACTTGGGGCACAACAATGACATGCTGAGATTCTGGAAATTGTCCCTTTAAATTTGACAAATTTGACAATGCTATAAGCTGCTATAAGTCAAACCCGGCAAGACACCAAGGTTGGCAGCAGCTTATGCTTGCTTTCTTGTTTCTGCACTGATTCCCTACACTCGGTGTATCTCAGTGTAATCCTGAGAACCATGCGTATTCACTCTGGGTTGTGAAGAGTCTGGTACCTGGAAGTTTCAGTCTTGAGAAAGTATGAGAAATATCCTTCTCACTCAAGAGGTGATGTGCTGTGCCAAACCGGAATTCAAAATTATATAAAAATAAAAAATAAAACTGTCTCGTCGTTACATCAAGTTGATGGTTCTTGACGCACATTTCGCACTGATTCATTCATTTGCATAGGGCACGATTGGAGCTGGTCCATTGGTTTCCACCCTGCAGGTTCAAGACTGGCATCAAAGTTCTTGTATCGAAACCGTTTCTTCATGGTGACACGATGGTCAATATCAACCCGTCCTCATCCGTGAACTTTGCGCACAAGGACCCCCGCCATCGCAGCAAAACAGCGACATTACCTTCAGCTGTATGGATATAGATCGCAGTTTCAATCGGACATGACCGCACAATCGCACGTTCGAATTCAATCTATCAAGGGCCAGGCGGGTGAATGGCTCCTCAGGAGCCTGACGCAAGTTTTTCTGTTCAGAATCATCAATCTGCATCAAGTGCGCCGCAAGTCAAAAAAAAAAGTGCTGCTGGCGGCTTGCAGCCAGCAAAGTCAATAAAGTGAAGATGTGACTTTGTCAAAGTTCTAGGATTCTAAGCAAATCAGGACATGTTTGCCTTTTCTTAGCGGCTGCAACACGGAATTCCAGGCGCTTTGCAGCGCCTGGTTGCGGACATTTCAGCTTGAGCCACAAACCATCGGCAGGGTCAGCTGCAATGAGTGCCAATTGTCTCATCCTTCTGGCTATAACTTATAAGCAGTGGCTGAAAAGCAGTTCATTTCACAAATTCCAACTGCAATAATCAAAAAGATCTAAAAAGATTTAAACATATTTAAAAAGCCAGTATTGCCGCACGACTTTTTCAGGCTTGATCTCAACTTATCACACTGTTGACACCTATCCTTCACAGGATACATTTGCTTCGCCATCAAGGAGGTGTTCATCTACACCACACTCATCAACCTCAGGAGCTTGGAAGAGCTTGGAAGAGCTTGGAAGAGCCTGGAGTCTTTCGCTCTTTCGCTTCGTGTCCGATCGGTTTTTACCAAGCTCAGGCAAGCACCATCTCTGTGATTTTGAGTTCAACCATCAACAGGCCACTTTTGATTTCGTCTGTGACATCCTGCAACAGACTTAAAGCAACTTGCAAACTGAAATGGTGACAGTCTTTGAAAGTCTGAAAAGTGCAATTGCTTCAATTCTGAAAAGCATCTCCACTGAGTCCTCCTTCTGAAGCACTGTCGCTGTCTCATACTTTCGATTGCTACCAAACGCAATAGCCTCTCCACGAGCCACACATTATTGACATTTATTGACATTTATTGACATTTATTGACATTTATTGACATTTATTGACATTTATTGACATATTTCAAATATTTCCACTATAGTCAGTCTCGTGGACCTTCTTTCTTGCAACATAGGATGCAACACCCTCATCGTCTCACCTCTCGACAGGGGTTCTTTCCCGGCAGGAAATCAGAAGCCTTGACTTTGCGGTTTACCTGGAGCTGAAGAAACCAAGAGAGTTCAAAGCGTTAGCATCTGTTGCCCCAGAGGTGGCTAAGCAGCTGCCTTCACAGACTCGATTCGTTCTGTTGTTCCATCTTGCTCATCAAAGTCTGTCTGGTTGATCCTCCGAAGAGACAACTCTCACATGGAAGCTGAAAACATCAAAAACTCATAAAAACTCATTATGATCAGATATGATTGATATGATCAGTAATTATCAGTGTAGGTTCAAGAAGATGACCATTTTTGCCCACAGCCTCACCGTCAGGAAGCACTTTCTTGAAGTCAGATTGTACACATCCACTGACAGCATCGTGGCTGCGCTGCAACCTGGGTCCTGACACAACTTAACTTAGTACAAGTATGTACAAGTATGTACAAGTATGTACGAGTGCTGTGAGATGCCAAGATTGAAGAAAAAATATTCAGATGTATTGCACATGTATATGCATGTATATGCCATATATGCAGCTAGTCCGAGACCTTGCATCTGAAGTGAGCCGAATCTTTCGTCTTGAACTCCTGCTTAGTCGACACCGTCACCTGGCCAACGACATCTTAGATCTTAGATTGAGAACAAGAGCCGATGCAATGACAAAATCACAGAACAGCCACTCCAACCAAAGAGATCCAAAGAGTCTAAACTCTGCTCGTGCAATGCTGTTGCCAAAAGTCCCGGTTCCATGCCTCAGACTCAGGTGTTGTCGTCGTGGTGGTGGTTGGCGGCAGGGTAGTGATTGGTCGGGCGAAACACGTCACGCTCACCAGCCCACTGGCAGCCAAAAGCAACTGGAACATTTTCAAGTCAAGGTTCATTGATCACGTCGTGGCTTACAATATACAGAACAAGCAATGTTAAGAATCTGCAGGGAGGTTCAACGGAATATATCACAAAACAATACAAAACAATACGAAACATCAAATCTCTTCGCGCCAAACAGCATGAAGATTCAGCCTCAAGTGGTTGCCATTCACGGCGCACTCATCTACAGCAGGCGAAATTTTGCCTTTGGTCGGGATGCAAGGCCGCTTGCAAGAGCTAGGGAGCTATTTCCACAAGACCTCCCATCTTGAGACCCGGGCCGGAGACATGTATCGTTCCATCTTCCCCCACGAGGCCCTGGGTGCAATGCACTGAGTCAAAGCAGCAGAATCAATTCATATCAATTCATATCAATTCATAAAGTAGCTTCGTGCAAGATGGCACCTCCAGCGGAAGATCACGAATGCACCTCAAAAAGTCCAAAAAAGAAGAGAGCTCCTTGACACTTAGAGACTTAAAGGCTTCACCGGCTTCACACCAAACATGTCTAGCAAAGCTGGTAAAGCTGGTAAAGCTGATAAAGGCAGGCACGGATAAAGGGGAAGTGTGGAATTGGAGGCGCCTCATTAAGTTCGCAGCAATTTCGGGACGGCCACTCCAACCGTTGCCGCAGTCCATACTGACTCGTGATACTTTGTGGCGTTAAGTCTACAGCCAGACCCATTGCCACTTTGGACCGACTGGTTGCTCTTGTTGGAGACCTTAAAAAGTGAAGAAATCGAATGCACATGCCCGGAAATGGCCCATTGCGTCATCCTGTCCAGTTCGCAGCTCTCCATTGTAGGACTGTGACTCTGTGAGCTTTGCGTACGCTTGAAGCCAGCAAGGATGGGTCAGTTTCATTTGGTGCTTCCAGGTCTGAGTCTAGGATGCCAGTGCGGTTCCCATTTGTCTCACAACCTGAGCAAGAAGTCAAAGTATGTCAAAGTGATCTGAAACCAATCACTGCAGCAGCAAAAATCGAAAGCCTTTGTCCTTCGCTACATTCATATCACATCGTGCCCTGGAAGGATCGTTTGCTACACTTCCCATGGGTAGCACCTTTGGGAGCCCGTGGACTGAAGTCCCGCAAAGCCTCCCAGTCTGTTCAAGTCGAATCAGTCCGTTATAGAGAAAGGAGTTGCATGGCAGCTACAACATTCTAGATTCTACATCGTTCTGTGTCACCTCCTTGCCATTGATGGTGATCCACTCAATTTTCTCGACATTGTACCTAAATTCGCAACCATTCCTTCAGTATCTTCAGTTCTGTCCCCCAAAGACTCTTCATTGACACACTCCCCACGTACCATGGGAATCCATGAAATCTGAGAGGCCAACTCATCGTCGAAATCAGTGGGGTGTACCATCACAGATAAGGTGCACCTGCAGTTCCGCCGAATCTGCGATCTGCATGTGTCGCCAAATATCTTTCTACTTTCAAATCTTTCAACTTAACCAGAATCACTGCAATCTTTGGATCATTTTGATTCGTTTTGCTCAGAGTCTTGCATCTTGTACTCCAAATCCCCCTATTTGAAGGCCTGGCACATGCATAATGTCTAAGGATAAATTCCAGCCATAAATATTGCAATCCACAAACTGCAGCACCTGCAAGGAGGTATTTGCTACACAGCCGGGAGGTCCACAGCTCAATTCAGCAGTCCTGGCACCGAGTTGGCTGCCATTGGTAGTGGATTACCTGCAGAATATCTGCGAAATTCAGTCACTTCAGCATTTCCAGCGGTGCACCCTGCGGCTAGGCTACCCGTCCTGCTCACTTGACTCCACTCCAAATAGAATTTGGCTGAAGAGGGTGACGGTGCCCTTCGCAAATCCAACAGGATTTTTCCAAGCTTGAAGGCGAGAGTGATCTAGGAATACGTCATGGCCTTGGCCGCCCAAAGTAGTCCTGCTGGTTGACTGACTTCTCGAACCATGTAGCATCCTCCAGAGACGTTGTGCGGTTTCAAAGTAAAGCATCGTAGTTCATTCGGAGACAGGGAGGACACCGAGATACACGACACACCAAAGCTACAAACATGTCAGCCTTGCCTTTCCATGGCTCGCCTGCCAAAAAGCTCGTGCACTATCACAATGCAGATACTCCAAATGCTGAGAGAACTGTTCTGAGTTCCTCGCTGATCTGCTCTGCCTTAAGACAGGAACAAATCGCACATATGTGCAAATGTGCAGTCTGACTACCTCTGCCTCTGAATTGCACTGAGATGACATGTATTTGACTTATTTTGACTTGTGACTGGACTGAGATCTCTGCAATCTGGAATCGGCGGGAGCCCAACCTTGTCGGATCCTGCCAACGCTCAAAGATTTGAGGCCAGCGCAGCCATGCGTCTCTTTGCTCTCTGCATTTGTTTGATGGCAACGCTTCTTTTGTGACATGTCAGGCCAAGTCTTCTATGTCGCGAACCGAACCTACTGCATCATGCAGTTGGCAGTCGTGCTTGGTGGGGCACGTATTGCAGGAATGCCCACATGGCATCTCTTGCTGCTCTTCCAACTTGTCCTTGACTAAAGGAGCGAGATGATTCCAGGCTTCCTCTAGCTCGCTACCAGTTTTCGGAGATTCAGGGAAGTCGGGCTGGAGCTCCTTCGCCTTGGAGTCCCAATCTCCAAGTCCTCTTTTGGAAATCAAGTCGATCAAGCGAATCTGCCAATTCTCCAGCCCATCAGAAAACACGCCATGACAGGGCTCAGATTCTTCACTTCGCAGGTTGGCACCAGCATCAGCAAGTAGACTCCGGAGGTCCTTTGTATCAAGTTTCATCCAATTCTCCACTAACGCACCTTTCAAATAGAGCTGCGGAAGCTTGACGGAAAGACTTGAAAGGGTTTGCAAACCACCTGGCAATTCTGGTCCAGTCTCGCTGACGTTCACAGATTTCACTGCCTTGACACCAGCTTCCTTTAGTCTTGCAACTCCTGAAGCTGATGCCTCATCAAGTGGCTCGTGTATGCTTCCACACATGAATACAACGGGTTGATCACTTGTTACATAAGCTTTAACAAAAGCTGCCCATGTTGCTTCCTCAGTGGAAGAATCTGCTTGTTCAACTTGTTCTGCGTTTTCCAACAAGCTATCAACGAAGTCAATGGCAGCCGAATTCCCATCCTTCTGGGCCAAATCTCGAGCAAATGCCAACTTTCCATGGGCATTTGGATCTTTCAACTGCAATAGTGCCCAGCCATGGCCAAGAGCCACAGCAGCTTGTTTTGAAACATTTGAAACATCAGCACCTGCAGCAAGTTCTGCTGCTTCATAGTGTTTCAAGGATTCTCTTGTGCCACCCGGACCAGCCTGGGTCCAAAGTGCCTCGGCCATCAACAAATGTCCATCCAGATTTAGGGTTTTGCCATTCAAACACTCGATGGCAGCAGCAGGGTTTCCTGAACTCAAGAGTTGAGCAGCTTGCCTGACATTTTGGTCATCGTCACTCTGGTGGCCTTCAAGACCTGTGGGACTTTGTCCATCCATGACATCCATATCTCATTCCATGGCGTCAACTTGATTTAAACTGTGGAGCAAAACTGGTTGAATGCTCAATACCATAACATGAAGCTCTGCTTTTGCCGCAATTTTACTTCGGAGGAGTTTGGCCATGTGGCTTGAGAAACCGCTGTCAAGGATTACAGTTTACAAAAAGGTGGTTTTGATGATGCTGTGTGTAGACTATGCTGCACAGACACGTTCAAACATGACAAACATGGCTTCATCAGCCCTCTGAGCGCTCTCAAATATTTTCAATTTTGTTCAATCTCTCTGAATACTCTCTCTTCTCAACCATTGAAAGAACATTTTCGCGATATGAAAAGTGTCAATTCACAAAAGTATCTAAGTTGTTTGATTTGTTGTTCAAGAAGACCGGCCCAGAGCTCCCCTGATTGTTCAGTGCCTTCAACACGTTGATGTGTGTACACTCGCATGCATATCCATTCAAGGCATTTGTTTTCACTTTGGGTTCCCTTATTCTCCTTTTCATGACAACAATAATATACATACAACAAATATATATATATATATAATATGTATATATACTGATCTTCCAAGAATTGCCTAGAACTCAATTGTCAAAAGGAAAAACTGGACTTTCCGTGCAGTTCATGAGCTTTGGAATCGAATTGATTTAGTTACTGTATTTCTGGGGGTGAGCAACCAGGGAATCTGAGTGTTTTGAAGTCTCTCCTGCCAAAGTCAAGCTCTCGCCATTGTGGAGCACTAGCCCGCCAGCTTGCATCCTGCAAGAATGTGCAAGAATATGAAAAGTTTCTGCAGATTCTTTCCATTTGACTGCAAAGAATCTGCATATCCTGCGACGCCGCGTCATACGTCTGCCATGCCTGAGCGGAAAGCAGCGCTCACTTTGCAGACAAGTTGAACCTTTTGGGGCAGGAGCAAGAAAGAAACAAAACCTACAGTAGTAAAAGCAGACACCTGTATTTTTCCTGATCGCCTCCTTTGCTCCGGCTGAAGGGGTTTCGGCAAACCTGGATTGCGCTAGCTCGGCCACACAACAAATTTGCAAGAAATACGACTGTGTAGCGCACCATTCCGCAGGCTTGATGGTGGGAAGCACATCGTTAGCCATACTTGCCGCATCTGAAACTTGGACCTGGAGGATATTAAACGCAATCAAACCAAACGGATATGTCCGGATAGGGGCGGATGGGTGCAGATAGGTACAGTCCACCTCCAATTTAAACGACTGAAAAAGTGCTCTCACAAAGCAGGAATATGCTGGAATCATGTTCAGCTGTCCTGATTCTGATCAGCACTGCCATCAGCATCCCAACTTGATTCAGCCTGGCTTCAAGAACCAGGCCATTCAAGAACGAAGAATTTACAAAGAGCATATGTTGTCAATTTGAACTGCCATCTTTTGCAAAAATTTTGCTGGTTCGGCATCAGAAAACGAATCAAAAAAGGCTGGGTTGATGCGACTTTTTGTCACCGACCTGATGCAAAAGCAAATTTGAGACGATTCCCATCTGACGTAGACGCACATGAATTCCGGCAATGAAAAAATCAAGATCGAAAACCAAACATTTGTTTTTTACCTAGTTAGGCCCATTTTTTGGGGTATTTTGTCTTGGGCACTGACTTCTCGGCTGAGCTCTGCGTTTGCAGAAATGCTGGAATCTGTCAAGAATAAAACATGTGAGTCATGTCAGTGTCAGAACATCATCCGTTCGAGTCTGTTCTCTGCATTTTGCATGGACTGAGAAATCAACTTGCACACGATCAAGTTCCGAAGCTGGGCCTCGGCCTCCAACATCCCAGTCCCAGACAACAGTTCAACAATGTCTGTTCAAAAAATTGCCAAGACATTGCCAAACACATCTGAAAACGTGAAAGCCTTCATCTTTGGAAATGGACTCTCGCAATGTCCTTGGTGCTGAATGGCAATGAACATGTCCAAATAGAATCATCCTAAACATTAATTACCCAATCGAAGGCACGGACTGACCATGCTGCAACAGGCACGGAGCAATGGCCTTGTTCCAAGTATTGGATTGGAATGGAATGGTTTGTCACTATATACAAAAAGAAATTGGCCTCCCGAGGCTTGTGATCGGCTTTAGCCTGTAGGAACTGGGATCAGATCCAAATTGCACCGTAACCAGCAAATTGTTCAGTTCGTCTCAATTTTTCCATTACCTGCAATTGCA
>Ga0126342_10000408_pt1 | contig 45228 bp, 39 predicted proteins | sample Cyp1metagenome_FD_92528 | JGI IMG/M metagenome (GOLD analysis project Ga0126342, IMG submission 92528) | Coral microbial communities from Lord Howe Island, Old Settlement Bay, Australia - Cyphastrea 1 metagenome | ecosystem: Host-associated > Invertebrates > Cnidaria > Coral ...
CTGCAGTGGGTCTTGAGCCAAAAGGGCGAGTGTCATACCCTTTGGCTGTGGATCTTAGAGTGTTGAATTATGTGATATTGTACAATGGTCCGTAGCTTACACTCTATTCGCATAATGTATGTAATGTATGTAATGTATGTAATGTATGTATGTATGTATGTATGTACGTACGTACGTACGTACGTACGTACGTATGTATCTATGTATCTATTTATGTCTGTCTGTCTGTCTGTCTGTCTGTCTGTCTGTCGGTCTGTCTGCCTGCCTGCCTGCATGTAATGTAATGTAACGTAATGCAATGTAATGTAATGTCATGTCATGTCATGTCATGTCATGTAATGTAATGTAATGTACGTATGTACATATGTATGTGTGTATGTGTGTGTATGTGTGTATGTATGTATGTATGTATGTATGTATGTATGTATCTATGCATGTATGTATGCATTCTGTTCTGTTATGTTATGTTTTGTATGTATGTATGCGTGTATGTATGTATGTATGTATGTATGTATGTATGTATGTATGTATGTATGTATGTATGTATGTATGTATGTATGTATGTATGTATGTATGTATGTATGTATTATAATGGTATCCTTATATAAATGTATAATTTCATAGATACATAATTACATAATTCTATACTTGTATAATTGTATAATTATAGAATTATATAATTATATATATAATATTATTAATAGACGTTTATGGTTGCTATGTCTTTCATATTCATGGGAATTTCAAACCGGCTCACTTACAACCCGGAGACCTCACCTCGTGCGATTATGACGTACTCTGTTGCGGTCGGGATTATGTTTCCCATGAGCACCACCAAAAACTTGCCGTGAACAACACTACCCTTGACCTCACCCCAATATTCAATTCAAACATCGATTGCCACAGAAACAAGTCAAAGGGAAGCACAATTAACCAGACTGCAAGACTCTACCTAATTCTGGTGTGCCTTCTGGGTTTTGATTGGTCAATCATTTGCCTTCTACCTATTTTATTTGCTCTCAGGCCCCGCGGCCGTGCCACTGCCGTATTTTATGCAGGGCCCAGCTAGCACAGTCGGTAGAGCGTAAGGCGTAAGGCCCTTAAATCCGGCGATGCCTCGCTGTGCGCGTGTGTGTGCATGTAGCCTGCAGCTAGCTTTAGCTACCCGGGGGCGCGCCCCTCCCGCCGACCCCCCCAAAAAATCCTTCACTCTGGTGGTGTTTTCAAGTTTTTCGGGGTCCAGAATGGGAAAAAAAGGCGATAAAACTACAAGACGCTTTTTGGAGGTTCATGTTTGTCACTTTTTGGCGGATTTTTGCTCTTTTTTGGCGCTTGCCAAGAGCCAAAACATTGCAGTGCTTTTGTGCCTTTGGCATGGAAAAGTTCTTCTTGCATCTTCTTGCAACATGTAGAAAATTGCGTAAATACCAATGTTTTTGCTAGGCGCGGGCCACACAACATTGTAAATACCGTGATTTTTGCTACCAGAGGCAAACAAACATCGGGCCTCCGAAGCGCAAAAAACATCGGTATTTACGGTGTTTTTTGCTCCGAGAGTGTCAAAAGACGTAAAAGCACCACCTATGTGGCGATTTTTTGGGGCCAGAAAAATGCGAAAATAAGATGCGTTGCAACAACAACAACAACAACAACAGACAGAAGCACAAAATGCGACAAAAAAGTCTTTTACAAGCTGCGGTATGAAAAGCACATCATACTGTGCTCTGCACCTGCGCGCACGCGCCGAGCACATGAACAACACCAACGCTCACACTACTATACATAACCCTTATGGCATCGCCGGTGTGCGAAGCTCTACAATACAGTATTATGAATCATAGGCTTTGGGTTTCAAAGGGTTCAAGTAACATTTTTTGCAAAGTCACACCTACAATCACCTACAGTTGGACAAGGAATAACTTCTTCAGGAAGTCTGCATGTTTCTAGACTGCTTGTCTTCACACAACAATGCTCTTGTCACCGCTGTGACACTACTTTTGAACGTTCATGGTGTTGTCATGTCTTGTCCATAAATTGTCTCCCTGTGTCCTTCGCGGCAGCGGCAAAGAGAAGCGCTTCCGAGGGGCCCAGCAAGATCCAAGCACTGATGATCACAGTTCTTTCCAGGGTATCTACAGAACAGGACCAAAACAAATAGCTGAATGTCCGACTGAGGGCTTGATTTGCAGACACCAAAACTGTATTGCTTGATGATCTCAACCTTCCATTGTCTACCAGAATCATTTTCTGTGACAGACGGCGACATAGCTGGCAGCTCTGTGCCTCCGTGCTGGGGCTGGGAGGCTCCACCTCTGCTCCAGAAAAGTTTCACTCTCTTTCCGAACTCTTTCCTTCTTTGTCCTCTTTCTGGCTTCAAAACTTGCGTATACCAAGGACCCAAAAACAATCATAAACACATCTACATCATCTAGAAAATGTGGTAAAACTGAGATCAGCTCTTCCTCGTCTAGTGGAAAGTGCAAATGCACAAGCACAAATGACAAATGGTCATTGCCTTTGGAAAGGTTTCAACCTCAGGATCTGCCGCCTAGGACGCAGGAAAAAGCCATGTGACGTCATCCGCAGGCCGTTGAAAAAAGATAATCAAGATTCACATCGCGTGCACACCTCTGAACGGTTTCAACAGCTGTCAGGTTCTCAATTGTCCGGCCTCGCATTCATGGCAAGCATCGCAGGCCTCGCACTTGACGTCGTCTTCTTCGGGCACCACCTTCAGCACGTCTCAGCACAGGGCACTGTCAAGCGTATGACCACAGCAAGCTGTACTTTGAGAAGCGTGAGCAGTTCACGGAATGACCTCCCACCTTACGGGCGGTCACCATGAAAATACCGACATGATGCTGCAGGAACACGATGGGCTCAAGATCCTGTATTCATCTATACTCTACACTCTGGATAGGCTGTAGCACACCAGACCAGAAATATCCAGAAGCCTTGAAAAAGATGCCCACGCTCGGCTGCTATCATTTGCTCTCTCTCCATCTATTTTGCCACCACCCTATACTGCGTATCTGCTATTTAGACAACCTATGAAGCTTGCTGGGTAGCCCTGCAGCCAGGGGAGACTCGAGGGTCGCCATGCTCCTGCAGAGCAAAATCTGTGCGGGTCCTGTCTTTCTGTCTTCCTGTCGGTCAAGAACCATGCTAATGCGACACGGTGTATCACACAATCCAACACAAACACCACTCTGATATCACTCTCCCTGCCACTACTGCTACTACCCTGTGGTTCAGTGGCCCCGTACAGCAGGATCACCTCCTGGAGCGAACAGCTTCTCCAAGGCGCTCTGCCACAGTCTCCTGAGTGGATTATGACTCATGACAATGCGACCGAATTCCAAAAGGATGCCAAAGGCTTTGCCAAAGGCTTTGCCAAAGGCTTTGCCAAAGGCTTTGCCAAAGGCTTTGCCAAAGGCTTTGCCAAAGGCTTTGCCAAAGGCTTTGCCAAAGGCTTTGCCCCGGACTCGAAATGAATCATGCTTCTGGAAATTTCGGCCCTGAGAGATGCACCATCGATCCCCGCTGTCTTTCACGGCTCCTCTCCTTAGTGCATCGAAGGAATCAAAGGAATCGAAGAATCCAAGGTGGGCTGCTTGGAGAAGACATTGCTGCCCTTGATGATGTTGTTCCGACCGTTTCTCTGCTACTCTCTCTTGACTCCTGTCGGAATGCCTCGAGAAACCAGTGACTGAGTGGAGAAAGGGAACAAAATGGAAACAAAACAAGGAAGTGTCCGAAGTGTCCGAAGTGTCCGAAGTGTCCTGCTCTGCTCGTCATGTCGGACACCAGGATGTTGAGACTGTACTGCATAGATGCTACTGTACACCCGAGGTCAACACCCGTACGCTTTGGCGTCGTTGATGTCTGAGCCGAGGGGCTCCCAAGTGAAGGAGGGGTCACCGTTTTCCATTTTTTGGGGGTTTAACATCATAACGATTCATAATGTACATTTGGAAACATGTTTACTTCACAGCGAGAAGATATTTCAAGCATTTGTTTTATCAATCCACCAACTTGGGGGCCCCAGATGGTTGCTGGGGTTGTGAAACTCACTTTCCAACTGGGGATTTATGGGATGTTCAATGAAAAGAATGGTTTTTGTGGTCATTCCACCTGACCAGCTTGGGCGAATCTTCTGCTGGAACATGGGAGTTTCCTGCTTCTGGTGGTTACTTAGAAATTTAATTTCAATCTGTATAGTTAATGTCTACCATGACCACTATCAACCAATGTTCTAAGTCATTAAGGTGGATCTGGCTGTGGGATGTTTTTCAAGCGGTCCCATTCCCCTGAAAATATATAAATACAACCCAAAAAATTGGATATCATGAGTTCTAGTGTGCGTAGTATTTTTTATCATTAGGGCGGGTTTTAAGTTGCAGTGAATGAATCCCCTAAGGGGCAAAACATGTAAAACTATTGGCCCCCTTAAAGGTATCGCCAATATTTTCCATTCAGGAAGGCCAATATGTTTTTCAATCAAAAGTATCGAAACAAGTGTAAGTAAAGTAAGTTACTATGCAGTAACCATGTTCTTTTTTTCCCTCTTCCTTCCCTTTTCCCGCCTTTCTCTCTCTTCCTGTCCTTTTCGCTTCTTTCTCCTTGCTGTTTTCCCTTTTTCCGCCCTTCTTTTCCTCTTTTTTTCTGTCAAAAACAGATTGCCCAATGATTACAGCTGCACACAATGGCGCGCAAGCAGGTAGAAGCCAAGGTAACAAGCTCAAATGACGGTCAAACAAGCTCAAGCGACGCCAAGTCAATTGTTCTAGAACAAACAACCTCAAAGGCAGCAGGATTCCTTTGGGCGTCTAAGGATTTCCTAGTGCTGAAGCGGTGTGCAAACAACGCTGAGACGCGCTCAAACGGGCCCAGACAATGCCAGCCCCAATGTGGCAGGCTAAGGACTTTTAAAAGTTGCTCTAACACAGCACAAGCCGAATCCAAGCCAACTAACTATCCGTTTGGAATATGAGCGACCAGAACATGGAAACCCATTTGATTTAATTGGGCTCCATGTCCCATCGCTCTTCATACCTTTCCAAAAAAAAGTCAGTTTCCAAGTGCAAGCTTCTATATGTTCGAGCAGCTTCAGCCTGCCACTCTCCAGATTTGGGGCGTTTCTAGAATATCCGGAATGCACTTGCACATCTGATAAAGTGAGTCTTGACCCCAAATCCTGATTCTTTTTGCTCTAGTTGTGCTTAGCATGCCAAGCGCAACTAGGCTCTGCACGGCGCGGCTGGCAGCCGAAAAGAACCCAAAATGACCTCTAGTTGTGCTATGGAAGCCCTATATATACTGTATGTATATATATATATAAATATAGTTTTGCTTAGCACTGGCGGCGCTAAGCGCAGCTAGGTCATTCTGCAGCAATTCAAAAGTCATATTTTACTTTTTGGCAGCTGAGACATTTATATCTTTTTGGGTATGGGAGCTTCAAAATCATCATTTTCAGCGTCGCGAAGAATCGAAATCGGTTTTTTTTGAAGATTTCGAAGCTGCCAGGAGCAAAAAAAGATATTACTTTTGAAGGGCGGAATCTCACTTGCGCCTGCCAAAGTATCTCACTTGCGCCTGCCAACATAGATTATGACCATCCAGACACCGCCTTTTCGGGTTTCACTTGGGGACAAGGGGACCTAGGACCTGGGGTGGGTTAGAGGGACATGAGGACCAGGTTCCTCTTCTTTCCCTGTATATACCATTACAACCTTTTAGGGTTTGACTTGGGGACAAGGGAACCGGGACCTGACTCTATACCATTACAACTTTTTAGGGTTTGACTTGACCTGGGGACCTGGGGTGGGTTGAAACTGCACGAATAGGCTTTGCGTACGCAAGCTGGTTTCTTCAACGCTTTCGGGCCCATGGCGCAAGCAAGGGACTAGAAGAAAATGCGATTAAGACCTGCATCAGAAAGTTTTGATACTGTGCTGTATTGATATCAGTTTGCGATGACATCATGTGTGTGTGCTATGACATCATATATATATATTTTTTTTTTAGATATGCCCTATTTCTCTCTGACTGCGCGCGCAATATGAATCTGGTGTTTTCGCACTGGTTAACGGAAGAAAAAGGTCACGCAGGCACAAGCGAGACAGGGACGCAGGCATACGCGAGGACTCTTCCACTTTTGAATTGCTGCAGAACGATCTAGTTGCGCTCAGCGCCGCCAATGCTAGTCACAACTAGGGCAGTAAAGGATTGGGAAAATAAGAGTCTCCCATGAACTTCATATATCTTTAGCCGGCTTTTTTTTGAAGTCTTGCAACCCAATGCAACCCATCTCAATTCCTCTCATTCGCTTCTGCGACTGTGCCACCTCGAGTCCTGGCACTTGACCAGGTCCAACGACAGGCATGAATGATGACAAGAAAAACAAGAAGAACATGCCTGTAAATGTGAACTTACATAGATAACTGTTCAAATAAGCATTGTTGCATGGTCAGTTTGCTTGAATCTGCTTAACATTGTCATGACCGCAACTCTCAGAAAACAATCAAAGTGGGACCAAGATCATCTGAGCATGGTGGGCTCTCCTGACATCAAGGCCTCGTTTCTTTGCCCCTGCCACACTGCGATTTCAGACCCCAATGGCAGCACACTTTTTCTATACAAAGATCATGCGATATTACAGATATGCATGTTTGGAGGCGTAAGCGCACACAGACATACTGCAATACGCAATGCCATGTCTGCGCTTCATCCAAGTGGCTAGTGAGCCCTGATACCTAAACCTTCTAGAAATGGAAGCCACCAAACTTCCAGAAACATTGATGGAGATAGGCGATCTAGTTCAGTGGACCTCAATCGTCACCAAGTAGATGGAAATGTGCCTATTCCAGTTCGAACTTGCAACGTCACAATTTCATGATACACCCCACCATATCCTGTATACTGCGATATCGGATATCCTATGATAGCCTTTGACCTCACCATCCCACCACCTTCGTTTGATCTTGTTGCTCCTGCCAGACAGGCACTGAGGGAGGATGAGTCTCTTGTACATTCGGAGGACGTCACGAGTAGCAAAAAAGGGGCCAAAAGCTACAGGTCGGGCCAGCCAAGTTTTTCAGGTTTCAGAATCAATTTGGGCCTTTGCTTGGTCTATTGCTTGGTCTATACCGATGTAATTGCGATAGCTTAATGAGCTTCCAGGACTTGAGTTGCTCAAGAACTATTTGGTGTTCAACCCTTTCCAGTGCTCTGCACCTCATATGATTGTTATTGCTTGAATTTGCTGGGGGTTCTCTTGAATGTTGCCTGTGCACAACCATATTGCACGTTCATACAACTGACTGTGGGTAGCAACCAACTGCACCAGGAACAAAGACACTGACAAGGATCAAGAAGCCGAGCAAATGGATCGCAGGAAGGACAGAAAAGGGTCGGGATTTAGTGTTTTCATTTTGAGCTTTTCCATTTTTTACGGGTCTGGAGCTGCTGTCCTTGATTCTTCAATGGTTTTAGCTGATTCTTCTGCCTGGTGGCAAATTTGAAACTAATCTAAATGTAGTTGAATATCGGTCTAAATTCAATCTAAAATCCATTTAGATTTCACTTGAAACAAATGTAAATTCAAATTGAAATTGAATTAAATCTAATTGAGAATTGAAGGTGATTCAGAAATTAATTTGAATTTGATCTCAAATAATTTTAACTTCATTTGAAATTTCTGTAAGTTCAATGTTACATTTGTTTAGGTTTAATTTAGAATTATATACTTAAAATTACGTTTGAGATGAATCATAAATTGATTCAAAATTACACTAACAAAAACTTGGGATTTACTTAACATTTTAAGCTAAATCCAATTTGACATTAATCTAAATCTGATTTGAGGTGGGTCGAAATTGGAAAAATAAATGTGGATTTATTTTTTATATAATTAATTCAAAATTGATTTTAGTATTTAAGATCTATTTTCGATTTGAATCAAAATCAAGTTAAAGTTTATTTGAAATTGATCTAATTAATATAGGTTCAATGTCAAAATGATGTAGATTTTATTGTATATAAATTTGTCTAAATGTGGACTTAAAAAACGATGTTGCTTCAAATTCAAAAAATATTTTCAGCTTAAATGAAACCGGTTCCAAATTGACCTTAGAAGACTTTATTTGGAATTGGTTTAAGATTTATCTTAAATATATATATATATATACATAAGAATTTAGCTTAAAATTGGTTGAGATCTAAGTAAACATTAGTTTAGATCAAAATTAATTCAGATTTAATCTAAAACGAATTCAGATTCAAAAATAAATCTAAACTTTCGTTTTACATGGTATATCAGTAAGAAACCAAAACCAAAAGCCAAATCAAAAAAAATACATTCATTCTACAAAAAAATCTCCCAAAGAAGTCCGACCGGAAAATGGCGTTTCTGTCCTTCTCTTTGTGTCGTGCAGCTGTCCGAGCAGACCTGACAATGTGTATTGCACACGCTCAAATTGTCCCTGGATGTTTTTGGATGAGTCACCAGGGAAAGAGCTCTGACGCAAAGCTAATTTCATCCTACAAAATGGCTGAAGGTCTATTTCGCTAGCCCTCATCTTCATTGCGTTTGCAGCTCTTTCGCAGGCTCCATATTAGTCACAACTCTGTGTTGATTGGTCAGTTGAAACTGATTCATTTGGTGCTTCTGACCACTCGAAGAACATTGAGGAACTCAACCTGCGGTCAATCTGTGTCCGGCACTTCTTCAGCATCCGTCGAAAGGAGGACACGGCTGGCACCTGAGCAAAACTTAACTGGACGTGTTTTCTGAGCACAGCACCGAATCAACGATGCGTCAATCATAATGACTCAGTGGAAAAAAAACAACGGTTTGGTTAGAGCCCTGTGTTCCAAGCCATCAGAGTCAAGAGCCCCAAACAGTCCCACACCGAGAGCCACTGTGAGCGAGTCAAAGCCAGTCAGATCCTTTGAGCATCTTTGAGCCATCTCAGTGAGCCTCAAATCGTCAAAGTTTTTGAAAAAACTGAGTCGTCCAAACCAGTTTCTTGTTCTCTACAAAGCCCAAGAAGTCGAGACCAGCAGAAATGTGTTGCACCTGACAGAGACATGACACACAAGTTGGGGCACCGCGCATTGTTCCTGACACTTCATTCGCAGGGAGTGTAGCCAAGAAGGTTAGATGTTCTGGGTTGCTTGGGTAGAAGTTCAATTCGCTCTGGCAGAGGCTCAATCGGAAACACCAATAGTACCGCACAAGGCGGCGGCGGAAGTTTCAAAAATAGGAAACCTATAGGAGAGGTTGGTTGTTGTGAATCACAAATGGCAGAGCGAATCCACTGATGGACCGAAAGGTGGTTGAAGTTGTGTTTTTTGAAGCGGTTGCAATGGTTGCAGTAGTCACCTCACCCACAACTGCTGGATGTAGTGTGGTGTAGCGCAGTTGTAGTTGTAGGTGTAGTGTGGTGTAGTGGAGTTGTAGAAGTAATGTGTAATAAGTGTAGCGCAGTTGCAGTTGTAGTTGTAGGTGTGGTGTGGTGTGTGTAGTGTATTGTAGTGTACTGTAGTGTTGTGTACTGTAGTGGGGTATGGTGTAGTGTAGTCTAGTGTAGCGTATTCTAGTGTAGTGTCGTGTTAAGGTAATGTAGTTGTAGTTGTAGTGTGGTGTAGTGTAATTAGTGTAGTGTCGTGTGGTGCAATTTAGTGGCAATTACAATTGTAGTTGCAGTTGTAGTTGTAATTGTAGCGTAATGTATGTAAATGAAATGTAATTGTAATGTAATTGTAATGTAAATGTAATGTAAATGTAATGTAAATGTAATGTAAATGTAATGTAAATGTAACTGTAATGTAAATGTAACTGTAATGTAAATGTAATGTAAATGTAATGTAAATGTAATGTAAATGTAATGTAAATGTAATGTAAATGTAATGTAAATGTAAATGTAATGTAAATGTAATGTAAATGCAATGTAAATGTAATGTAAATGTAATGTAACGCAATGTAATGCAATGTAATGTAATGTAATGAGTGTAGTGCAGTGCAGTGTAGTGTAGTGTAGTGTAGCGTAGTGTAGTGTAGTGTAATGTAGTGTAGTTGTAGTTGCATTCCTATTTGTAGTTGTAATGTGCTGCAGTGCAATTAGTGCAGTGTGGTGGAATGTGGTGTAGTTGATATTGTTGTTGTGTTGCTGTGGTAATAGTAGCTGTTGTTGCTGTAGCTGCAGTGTAATTAGCGTGGTGTAGTGTAATTAGATGTAATTAGTGTAGTGTAGCGTCGCGTAGTGTAGTGTAGTGTAATGTAACGTATATAATTTATTTGCATTTGTAGTTGTAGTAGTGGTGTAGTGTAGTGGTAGTTGTAATTGTAGTTGTCTATCTATCTGTCTGTCTATCTGCAATCTGCAAGCTTGAAAACGAAGCAATTCTGCGAGACTTCCTCCACTTTTGAGCTTGATAACGCCAAAAAGGAAGCAATTCTGCGAGACATCCTCACTTGTTGCAGTTGGCACCATCAAAAACGAAGCAGTCCTGCGAGACTTCCTTCAATAATGGAAAGTTGAATGCAGAGCTGACGGCCTCGTACCAATGCGTCTTGCGATTTTTCAAGTCCATGTCTCTGAAGTATTGCGCCTGCCGCTAAAAAGTGATGCCAGGTCATACAAAATGTTGCACCTGTCACACAAAATCTTCTTTCCAAAACTGAAGTCTGATGCTCCAAAATGCAGCCCATCTCAGGAAATCAGCGCCCTGACCTCCTAACATATCTGATGAACATGTCTCTTGTACTGCGCCTGCCACGGAAAATGCATCTTTCCAGATCCTCTTCAAGTGTCCGACGCCTGCCATCGTTTTTGGAAATGCTAGAAAACCCACACGTTTTTCTCACTTCTGACAATGTGCACAATCCCTGGCGCCGGCCACGCGGAACGACATCTGAACGTCCAAAAGTGCTCCGTACCCGTCAGTTTTTTGCACTTTTGACTTGGAGACGTGCTTCGCGCCACAACGGCGTGCACTTTTTCGACATCTCAACTTCCAAAAGTGTTCCGAAGCTGAAGTGCTTTGTACATTTTGACTTGGAAGTGCGCTTCGCGCAAAAACAACAGCGTGCACTTTTTCGACATCACAACTTCCAAAAAGACTCCGACCCTGGTGTGTTTTGTGAAATTTTGACTTGGAAATGTGCTGCGCGCCACAACGGCGTGCACTTTTTCGACATCTCAACTTCCAAAAGTGAGTCCGAGCATGGTGTGCTTTGTACATTTTGACTTGGAAATGTGCTTCGTGCCACAACGGCGTGCAATTTTTCATCTCTCATTTGGCCACATGGCTCCGCACCCGCCGCTTTAGCGAGCCTACTTTTCGACCATCCGGAGCCACAAATCATTGGAAAACGGAGTGAATCGCCTCTTTTCTACCTTTTCGCGCACCTGCATCTTCTTTCTTCTCACTCTTTCTCTTCTCTGATCTTCTCTCTTCTGCTCTTCTCCTCTCTGACTGTTCCCACCTCTGCTTTTCCATCTCTCCATATTGTCGGAAGTTTGACTTCTAAACTTCCTTCGATTACTGTTAGAGGAACCACAAGAGGCAGAGAGAAACTGTTGCTTTGTTTTCTCAATCAGTGAAGCCAGGAACAAATCATAAACCAGAAGTTGCGCCCCAAAATGAATAGATCCATGATAAATGATAAAATGTCCAGTATCTTCAAAGACTGCAAATCGTTGTTTGATGTGTTTCGATGTGTTTCGATGTTAAACGGGTGCAGCAAAATGGTGCAACTCGTAGCCTTCTGCTCGTCCCATGTCTCGGAAGCCACCGAAGCAGCACGGTCACCTGCACAAAATGCACACTTTGCAAACTCAGTGGACGAAAACGGTCCACAGCACAGTCGAGACCGGTTGACCAAATGAACAGATATGGACAATCCTACCAGCCATGTTGGACCAATGATTGGAATCACTTGGTGTCGTTTGGGTCTTACTGAATATCCTTGCAATAGACTGACTCTACTTTTACTTTTTTAATGCCCCTATTACCTCCCCACGACACCACGTCTATCTAGGAAATCCTCCAAGGTGCATGCAGTGACTCCAACGAACAAATCGGGAGCATCACCAGCTTGTTTCCATTTTGACAGAAGATGCTTAGTGACATGAATAAGTGGTGACTGTTTCGGAATGTTTCGGTCATGTCAGCACACCCAGCTCAGTAGCTCAATAGCTTTCCCACTGACTTACACTTCTCCTGCTTATCTTGATCGTTTTACGTCTAGCTTGGACACCCACTTTCTGCATTCGGCATGCACCTGGCTCGTCGTCTACCGCCATGTCCTAGCAGAAGCATGACTGCCCGCAACAAGTTTCAGTTGTGGCAGTTTCTATCAGTTTCTTTCACCAACTCCGTGCTATTTCGTGCTCACCCTGGGAAGCTGCTTGAGGCTATATCCCATGATGAATTATCTCGCTTGAGATGGGAAAGTTTTGCGACTTTCATAGTTGTGGCAGCTGTCCGAAGGTTATGCGCAGAGGTTGGTCACGGGCACTTCCACACAAGTGGACCGAATGAGAAATCCAAGTTTGCTCGAAATCCAATACATTACAATACCCTCGTGCAAGGTATTGTACTAGATGCACTGTAGCGACTGTACCCCAATAGGGCTCATCTCATTCCTTCCCAGCAAAAACAGCCACCAGTAACCCTGCCGGCACAACTCAAAGCGAGCCCAGCGAGGCATAAAACTCGACAGCGGACGTTTGCTGCCGCAAAGGATAAGGCCCTGAAGCAGGAAGTGGCCATTCTACTGCTTTTCTGCCCTCCGAATTGCTCAATTCTCTTGACATGGCAAGAAACGGAATGTAACAGATCCATGTTCCCACGCCTCCATGCAGTGTCTGTTCGGAGGCGGAGCATCTCCCAGTAAGGCTCGGCTCCTGTAAACACTTGGATTTAAGAGAAATACGCTACATATTATATATATATATATTATTTATTTATTTATTTATATGTTGATTGAACAGAGTGTGCACTTTAACAACTCTAACTATGCCTACTATACGGCTATACGCTTCGGATATCTGACATGATTATTTTCCTTCCAGTGCTCCCGAGAAGTACTCACCCCGGCCTCCGATGCCTGGCTGCCTTGCCTCGCAGAGTCGAATGATAAAAATAGGAAACAAAACTCAAAGCATGTCAAAACTGATCTTTGTGTTTTGAGTATTGAGATGGTTTAATTCAAGAATTTAAAATAAAATCAAATAAGAAACAAGTCTGTGACGACGTCTTATTTAAAGCTTTGATGCGAGATTTTGATGAGGCTTATACTCCAGTCAGTGAGGACAGTTTTTATCTTCTCCATCCAAAGCAGAAGACGACAAACTCGGCAAATCATTGAAGTCTCGGCCTCGACGCGTCTGCTGAAGTGGGCTCTGGCAATGGGGACGTCCTCCCAGCTGCAGTTGGAATCAGCAACTGCAAACGTTTAAGTAAGCCTCACAGCCTGCCCATTCAAGTCTTGGATAAGAAAATGTGTGTAGAAAGCAGTCACACTAATTTACGCCGCTTTGACACATGTACGCCGCTACATGTACGCAATAACAGAAGCTGAGATTGTGTCCTTTGACTCATCTTGACTCATCTCGGGTCTTGGGAACCATGTGAACAGCGCCCAGCTGTGGGCCGGACTCCCACAGCCATCGGTATATGGAGTTGGCAATGGACCACTCACGAAGAAATACAATCGTGAGAAGAAGAGAAGTAGCTGAGAAGTAGATTGTAGTATTGTACTATGTTGTATGTCGTGTATTTCTTGTGGTTTCAAAACAGTACACCGGTAGGCAGGCTACTCTATGACCCAAGATGTTTTGTCAATAGAAAGAGCGCTTGTGATATCTCAAGTTGTTTGGTTCAAGGGAAGTGTTGAAAGAAAATGCAATGGGCTGTCATCTTCATCACTGGATATATCCCGTGTGAGTTGACCCTTGGCGCTCTTTGAGACTTCAGCACCAGCTGCAGCAGGGTAGTTACAGGACAACTGCATGGCCGGCCAATCGCAGCAGTCATGAAACCTTCATTCTTTGTGTAGAGCTTTGCCCCACACCCGCGACACATTGGACTTGCCCAAGGAGAAAAGTACACTTGGGGTTGCCACATTTTCCACTGCAAACGCTGCAAAGGTTGGTATGTCCAGCATTGGAAGCAACACGAAGCAAGACTATCCTCTTTTGTAATGTGGCAGCTGCCAGCAGTGCTGCAAGCCATGAATAATAGAAGTTAGAAGCACTTTACCTTCTTGGCCTCATCTTTCATTTCTGAGTTAAGACTAGTTTGTGGTATGGGCACAAGTACAACATGCATTGAAATCTCTCTGCGGTGCCAATGTGTGAATTTGTAGTGGCTTTGGAAGATCTAAACCTCCCGGTTGACTTCCAAATGCTGCAGACAGTCTGGCTCTGCCAGACACTATCACTATGAACAAGACATCACACAATGATGTCTAAGTCAGGAGACCTAAAGCGGGAAGCTAGCTATAATTTCAGGTGTAATTATAAGAGTTAGAGTAGATTTGAAAGAATGCCACAGCATGTTGCAGCAATGTGCGAAATGTTTGACAAGAGTGTTCTATGATTTATATAGTGTAATTTAGTGAAGCTCAACCAGTAGCTGCGACTAATTTGCTCATGCATCTGGGTTCGGATTTTCATCCTAGCACTAGCTGACGTAAGAGAGCCGCCTTATCGGGCATACCTTGAACAAGCTAAAATTATTGAAGTATATGACTGCTTTAAGGAGTCTCTCACCTGTCGCCTCCCTGTTGGGGTGCAACTAAGCAAAGATAAGCAGAGACTCAAAGGAACTCAATGTCGAACTGCCTGTAGTGGTATGGTTCAGGAGCACCACCATGCACATCAGCAGCACAACGAAAGCCAAGGGTGCCAGCTCGTTCGTAGCTGTTGCCTTTGGCTTCTGAAAGGCAGCAATTCAAGATGTACGGCCAGCAAAACCGGGCTGTGAAAAACCATTTCAAAAGCCGTCGCCATCTTGAATTAAGTTGAAGTTCAGTGTGTCTTGAGTATCTGCACAGTCTTGATACCTGCAGTAATCTATCCAATAGTCTGATAGTGCTCGAATGACCGGCATTGGATGCAGTCTGAAGCTGAAGTCTGCTTTTGTTGGCAAAAGAGACCAATCGATACTGGACTAAGTCTTTGGGTGAACATTGGCTACCACATGATCCAAGTATTCTGCATGAGAAACTAAAGGTGAGCGCACTAATTCCTGGCGAACTCCAAACAAATTTATCCTCTGCCATGGGGTCAGCATGCAAGGCTCCAGGGTGCCCCCTGCCATAAGTCGAAGTGACTCATCAAGAAATACTTGGAATGTTTGTTCAGCTCCCTGGCTGGCGGAAAATACCTCAAGTCCACACACTTCGTGGCTGCAGAAGGCTGCGCGAAAAGGAGAACAGAAACCCTTTTTGCCTTTTTGTGGCAAGTTGGAGCATGCAATACTAAAAAATGGGAAAAACAGGTCTGCAATGAAACTCACGTGAGCATAAGTGTCAAGGAGAGTCTCCTTCCAAGAATTATATGCAATTCGCGCAACATCTTCTAAAAGTCAACAGAGCCTCACACATTCATCCACACACAAGTCTGGAAACCGGTATCGGTATATTGCTTGATGCTTAGGAAACCTGGCAATCAACCCACAACAATCCCTTCGCTGTTCGACCCAGAAAGACTTAGCTGCAGAGCAGCAGTCTTCAGCTGAGCCATGAAAAATAAGTCTATCAGATTCTATCAGTCTATCTGAAGAGTCTATCTGAGTCTATCTCATTTTCCCATCCCATACTGAATATACTGGTTGAAAGATATTCCTTGTATGGGTTGTGACAATCCCTATCAAATGCAGGGGTATCAGCCACTCTAATAGCCAACCAACAACTCTCCAACCCACAGAATGTGTGCAGATCAATTCCATGTCACAGAACATGAACACACTGACTTTCTCAAAGCTCTTCCACATTAAAGCCGTTCCTAGCAGTGCCAGGTGGCCAATTCAACGATTGAGCTCTGGAGGGGAACTTCTCAGACACCTTTGGCTGGTAGCGGCTGCTTCCTCGCAGCAATACGGATCTGGTGTGCTCGTCACGAAAGGAGTCGGTATATTGCCACCTCACTTGCGCTCATAATGCAGAAAGGCGGCTGGCACAAGACTCATGCTTCGTCATATCTTGTCATACCTTGTCTTACTTTGTCAATTCTCAACTGTCTAACGCGTTGTGTATAGTCACTATCGCTGTAGTGGGGACACTTTCCAAAAGGAATCCAGGGCAATTCTTAAAGTTTGCGAGGCAATTGGATGAGCAGCCACCGGACAGCCACACTGAGTCAATTGCACTCATTTCAGATTCCGCTATGCCACTATGCACTCATAATCACTCATATGGCAAACCATTGCAAACTATTGCAAACCCAGCCACACGTTTCCCACCATGTCACGAAGGCCAAAAGGGGAATTCCCCCTCGGATGCTCACCAATCCTCACTGCATCGTGGCCTCATTCTGCGCACAATGCCGCCCAAATATGCCGATATTCACAAAATACTAAGTGCGTCTTCTTCATCTTCATTCCTTCGAACCAAACAGAAGCAACCCGTACGTGAAGCAGTCAAGACTGAAGGTGAGGATTGGGGAGTTGCAAGTCCCAAGTGCAGAAGGGGGGGTCGTCGTAACATTTCGTAAAGGTACCTTCAAGGATGTCGTGTGAGAGTTCGGTTTTCTCATCATCAGTAGTGTTTGCTCAGTTTCCTCCTGCGCTGTCATAGATGGCATGGTTCGGGTCTTGGTGGGCAAGACTTTAGAGCTTAAGCTCGTTGCTCCTGCAAGGCGTCGACTTAACACACATTACACCCCTACACGCACATCTTGTGTGGATTTGTGTGGCAGGCACTGCACATCAGTGCAGTCAGAATGCACTGTCTTCCTTGAAGTTACCAGCGAGGTTGGCAAAACACTGTGCACGGGCACATGAATAAGTTTACAAGAGCGAGCGCACCATCAGGCAGCAAAAAGAAGCGAGGCCAAAACCAGGCCAAAACGAGACCCAAAAACATACCAACCCCGGCAAGGCCCCACCAGACCTCAATACAAGGCAGAGGAGGAAGAAGAAGAAGGAAGACCCCACACCGAAAGAAGCAGGTGAACTATGGAACTAGGTCAATCCTGGAAAAAGCTAGTGGGCGCCATGGTAAAATGGCCAAATCCAAAATGTAGTAGTTACAAGTAGCGAATCACAGGGTGCAAGCAAAAAAAAGTAAAAACATGTAAAAAAAAATGTGTTTTGCATGGGTGGCACTCTATATGCACTTTCAACAAGAAGATGCGACTTGAGTCAAGACTCCTGTACAGTAGTTGATGAACCATGTGAGCCTTCCTCCCTATCTTGATGTCAAATTGTCTAGTACGTGGGGTATGGACACGGCGCTGTCGTGTTAGCTTGTACACTGCACAGGATGATTAAAATCCTGGTCCACTCGTTCATACTCATGGTCTGGTTTCATAGGTACGAGATGTTTGAAAATGTCATGGGGCAAGCATCTCCGTCACGGAGTAAAACTGGACAACTGTGTAAGTATGCATTTAGGAACTATTATATGGAACTATCATGGTCGTCGCAGGCATTGAAACACCCTGAAAGGGGCTTATACTTCCCTTTGCAGTTCATGGTTCATGGCAAGGTGGACCATGACTGTATGGACCACCTATCAAAGCCTTGGATCAAAGTAATAGCAGTCCACGGACAAATACATCGGAACCGAAAAAAGAACTGCATAGGTGTGTATGTCGCCGTCCAAAATTCCATGCTCTGAATTGTGGTGCGAAAGCAATCAGAAATAGTTGTTTAAAGACCAGAGCAATATGATAAGAAGGCTCTGTCATGAAGTAGAACTCATGTGTTTGAGTCCGAATATCCATCGTTGATATCTGTCCTTTCCAATTTGGAGATGGACTCAATACAATGGATGGCACCATCACCAGAAGCAAGACAAGGCACCTGGCCCCGGTGTGCTATCCATCACCTCCGTATGGCCCCAAGGATACAGGCGACCATCAGAACCCTGAGCAGCATATTGCCACTCATAGCCTCAGAAACCAGCTGGCAGTTTTTTCCAGGTGGCATTTGAATAGTTCGCGTCTACAACCGCGAGCCAGGTGCACAGTACATTTTGACCGTGCCATCGGAAGGCAAGCCTAGATTTTCAGAGTCCCCACTAGTGTTTGTGGTGCGTGTTGCCGGAAAGCCTTGGAGCAGACTAGAACTTGCTGGATACTGGGGAAGGGCACAACACTACTGAGATACTTGGACACCGAAAAAATGTTCCACCCTGTTTGAGGTTGGTGGAGCATCTACAGGGTCTGCTCTCCGAGACTCAAATATCAAGAACAGCTTTCCGCTTGTGCCACTTGTAAATGTTCCTTTCTTGATAGATAAAGAAGTAGATTTGTGACACGGCTTACAGGCAACTTCTATAAAACAATGGAAAAATAAAATGAACTAAGAAAAAGCAAAACCAAATCAAAAAAAACAATCCAAACCTCAATTGGAGAAAAGAAACAAAAAAACAGCAAAACCCAATCCAAACCTAAATTAGAAAAAAACAAAAACAAAAAAGCAAAACCAAAAGCAAAAAAAAGCAAACTATTTGTTTTCGCTTTTTTTTCCGGGTGTTTTTTTCCGTTTTGTTTGTTTTTTTCACTTTTTTTCGTTTGTTTTTGCGCTTTGTTTTTGTTTTTTTTTCGTTTTTTTCGTTTTTTTCTTTTTTTTCTACGAGGTGTTTACATGTTCGAAGGTCCCGGACATCAGGTCACCTGAGAAAGAAAAACAGGAAAAAACAAACGAAATAAATATAAATAAAAAAAATAACGAAATCAAAAAGCGAAACAAAGTGCGAAAAAAGACCGAACAAAAAAGCAAAAAAAACAACCACATATATATAAATGTATATATATCCGGTTTGCTTTTTTTTTGCTTTGTTTCTGCTTTTTCAAAATAGTTGTTTTGTTTTTTTGCTTTTGGTTTTTCTTTTTTCAAAAAGTGGTTTGCTTTTTTTGCATTGGTTTTGTTTATTCCTTAAAAGTAGGCTTAAAGCATTTCACAAAAGTAGATATGTTTTTGGCCAATATCAGGAAGTCTGTACAAGTTCAGCAAGATGTGTTGCAGCATCTGGGTAAAAATTGTAATTCTACGAACGACTTTATGGCTTGCATCAAAGACACTGTGCGGCAAACGCTTGCCATAGAAGTTGCAGAATGCCCGTGCTTCCTCCACAAAACTTTAAGCAGCTTAAGGCAGATTTCGTGATATTTCATGGCACTGCAAAGCGACCATTCTTACTGGCAATTCATCTAGTGGAAAACCAGCCAATGCTTTTGGACAGGAGTTGCCTATCAGCCACAACCCTTTGTATGTTGTACTCCCTTGACGCGCCGCGCTTCCCTTTAACCCAACCTCCAGGCCCAGGTTGACCACAGGCTTGAGCTCATCGCCTGCGTCGCTGAGCCCATTGCTGTTTTCTTTGAAGGACTTTTAGGTGCATGTCAAAAATCGCAATCATAGTAGCACACCCACAGTATCACACATTCGTCCGTTTCAAATCTGCCGTCTTGCGTGACCAAGACGGGAAACTTTTCTTCAGAGGGCTCTGATTACTCTCAGGCCTTCCTATTGGACCAACTCGAAGCTTTGGAAGCGTACCAGCTTACCCGCCTGGCTTTGGGCGCCCGTTTTTCCAATGCTTCAAGAAGTTGAATCCATCCGAAGGTTGATAACCTGATTGCGCTCAAGCCACGTAGTGTCTCACTCCATGCCGACTCAGCTGTGGCAAATCTGGACTGGAAATTGCAAGTTGTGTCGAGTCATGACGCGTCATCATGCATCCTTCGAATGTACTTTCCTCTGCCCTTGCACCAACTACATGCACTCAGCCAAGTCACGGCTTTCGTTGAGGTACTTCAAGAAGTCTTGATTGGTGACCTTGCTATGTTCATCTTGGCACATAACGACCCTTGACTTGAGTCGCGACAGAGGTGCCGCAACTCAAGCCCTTTGCCTTGTCAGAGGACAATCCCAAGGACAGAAATCTTCAAAATTCAAATCCCCCTGAAAGCGACAGACGCAATCCGCATAATAAACTACGAAAGGAAAGGACCTTTCCATTCAATCCCTTTTGTCCAGCATCCCCTTCCCATTAATCAACCCAACATCAAATTCGGACAGAGTGTGCGCTGCGCACTAGGTTGCAATTGGTGGACTGTCGCCCAACTACACACTCCGAAGTATCGCAAGCCCACCATCTTCAGCAACTTCAGCAAGGTGCCAGGTCTTGATCCATCAACAAAGGTCCCAAATCCAAGATCTTCACATGATTCCGCCTTGGCAATGTGTCTGGTGCAAGGTGCTTGAAAGCACTAATGGATATCTAAACCCCATGGCAGGTTAATGATCTGCGATTGCACATCAAACCTCATCAGCATCACAATCAACGTATAAAGTTCAGAGCGTGTGGCAAAACTTGCTCAGCGATGCAGAATATTGTCTTGTGTTGTTTTTTAAATATTTTTAAATCAGTGTTGATCGGTTGGTAAACCAATCGGTACACCTCGAACACGTCGAACACCTCGCAAATTCAGATGCCTCCCTGTAGCTCTCGCTAAAGGATACTAAGGCAGTTGCTGTGGCTGGCTCTCCCAAGGAAACTGCACATCCACTCCTACCCGCAGCAACAGGTGCCAAGAGGACATCGGGGTGTCAGTCGCATCAAGGCATCAAGGTGCAAGGAAGTTCAAGGTCAAAAACACTTCTTTCTTGCGAGATAAGAAAGGAACTGCCACTAACACTGCTCCCAGCACTTTTGAGGAGAAAATAAGATGCAGCTGATGTCGCCATGCAAACATCTGCAAAACAAGGACATGTCTATCATTGGAATTGCTGCTTTTTGTAAAGGAGTTGTATAAAAAACGTATCTTTTTTAATGACCCGAAATCATGTTACAGTTTTTTTTACTCTTATCGTTTTCTCAGGTGGTGAGCTCCCTGTAGACAATAAGTGTGAATTTTCCATCTTTCTGTGGGTGAGAGCATCCTTGGTCGAGAGTCATTAGATGTCATCTTTTGTTTTCATTTCCTTTCATTTTGCATTCATTTCCTTTCATTTTGCTTTCATGTCCTTTCATGTTCCGTCGCTATGTATCAAAGACACAGGTCTTCGAAAGCTGATATGCTCAAACCGGTCAGGTGGGTATCCGCCCAAACGCTCGCGTTTTTTGAATATGTTGTTATCGTTTTTGCAATCGTTTAGCTATCGTTTTGGAAGCCTGTGCAGGTTGCCATCTTCAGGCTTCATGAACATGTACATGTATAAGCTCGTTATCTTTTTTTTTACTCTTATCGTTTTCTGGGCCAGCAATGCATTGGCAGTGTTAAGGTGCAAGCCAAGCTAAAATGAAATACCCGGGGTTATTATACTGTCCGTTTCAGCCTTAAACCCACAACTTATCAACGCTTTGGGTGCTACCGGGTTCCCGGTATTTCCCAGTTCCCAGCACCGAGCTCCAAAATATTCGTCACCCACAATGGCACATTGACAATCTGGCGAGCCATCCCCAGTGCAAAGCTTGCTCCGGCAACCTGGAAAAGTGGCTGACCCAGCTGGTGAATTTCTACATGACACCCTAAAGCCTTCGAACCCAGCCCCCAGGCTCTGCTAGATCTCGGGATATCCGGGGATCCAGACAAATACCGTTGGGATCATCCTCAGGAGCACAGCCACCCTCCAAGGCCGTTCCACTGACAGAGAAGTTGAACCGAGCTCTTGGTAGCCTTGGATGTTGTGATCCAGAGCCGATATCCTGCAAGTCAACCAGTGTGGCATCAAGTCATTAGAGTGAACATGTAGAAGGTTACTTCCATAGTATGACCTATTGCCTATTGCATAGAATCTAGAAAGGATCATCAGTTTGGAAGAAACACACGAAATTGCCACAGAATCCTGGGCTTCCGGACATTTGTTAGAAGTTTCTGAAGCATGACGGCCCTTTCTGTTTAGTACGGCCTTGTCTGTTTAGTACGGCCTTGTCAGACAAGTTACCACAGTATAGTACTGTGTTTTGACCTAAACACCTTAGTTTGACCCACCTTTGCTCAACCTTGCCGTATCTAAATACAAAGTCCGCACAACGCACAACGGAACCTGCCAGCCACGTTTGTTGGATCACAGAAAAGGCGCATCTCGTTTTTTCACTCTAGTTGACTCTGGGGCAGCAGTCAACATATTTTGCGAAGCTAATCATCATTTCAAGATCATGAACTGCCAGGAATTGATATTGTCCACCTGACCTCTACATATTCAACCTTGCAGCCATGAAAGCACCCAAGCACATCTGCTTTGCATCTCCACTGACAAACTGCCAGGGCTTTATGCAAGACCTTTGCACACCACGTGGCAATATCATGCCATTTGGCGGCTTCGCGGAGTCAAAGAGTGTGGATGAATGCCTTGGATCTGCAAACCCGCTACAGAAAGCAGTCACAGGTGGAAACATAAGTGGAACATAAGTGGAACATATTAATATCATTTAATCTCCGCAAATCCCACCTGCTCTACTTCCCTCCGACCCACCTAGCAAATCCCTGCGCTGCTCCAACGCTTTCTGTTGTCAGAAATTCCAAATCTTCTGCTAGGCTGCTAGGCTGTGCCCACACTACGTAATCATTTCGGTCTGAGATCCCAGTTGTACTATGTAGCAATGTTGTTCTCATGATTGTTCTTTTCAGGGTGTAAGCTGAGTATGTATAACAGGAGCTAAAAGTTGCCAAGCTGCAAAAAACAAATGCTTCACTATGCAAGGCGACATTCTTAATGCAAAAAACAGAAACCAAGACTCAAAACACCTTGGAGCACAACAGAAGTGCAGATGAGATGCATGGCGTCCATCTTTTGATGCAAAACATGCCAGGTAGAAGACAAGCTTGCCTAATGAGTCATGCCACGAGTCATGCCATGGGTGCCATCTGTCACGTCTCTTGATGTCTGCGTTGTCTGTGGTGTCTGCGGTGTCTGCGGTGTCTGCGGTGTCTGCGGTGTCTGCGGTGTCTGCGGTGCCTTGTGCCCTGGGAGTCTCTCGAAACATTCCTGGCATCAAAGGCCCATGCTGTGGGCCGAGGAACCAGAGAGCGCCTCGTCATCGTCCGCATCTCTTGAAGGAGGTTGTTCCTTCGTGAAGGTTGGAGGCATAACCAGGTCTACCATGGGAACCAAATGATACGCGCAAAACAGTGCAGAATCGTGCAAACAAACACTTGATAGGACTGATAGGAGATGATCGTAATATTTACATCTTGCTCAGTGAAATGGCCCAAATATAGGGAAGTTTGTCCAAGATAGTTCTCTGCCCGTGTTGTTGGGATGGTTTTGAATTGGCGACCTTTTTTCTTAGAGCTGATTTCTCTCAGTTGGGAGTTGGGAAGAAACGTTTCTGGAGGGCCCAGTTACTCATCTTTCATACCCTTTCCCAACAAAAGGCTTTCTTTCTACGCGCCCAAAGGTTACAGAATCCACTCCTTTGCTACACTTTGTACGTATTAACAAGCCAACACCCGAAGCATGTTTGAAGAGTCCAAGAGGATAGCCAACGAACCACCCAAGTACTGAACTGTGCAATTGTTGCTATGGTATTGAATAGAGTCAAGGACCTTCCGGAGGTATTTCTGCAGATCACAAAATGCACCTATACAGGGGTTCATTTTTTGCAGATTTCTTATTGCTTTTTGCGTATCTTGCTTTTCAGTCTGGGGCAACTTTGCTTGCAATTCGCTGCATTTTGGAGCTAGAATCTCTCATTTGAACATTATTCGCAGCATTTTGGAGCTAAAATCGCGAATTTAGACGGTATTTGCGGCCTTTTGGACCTTGAATCTGTTTGTAGAATGTTCGATGTACTTTGCACTCTACGATTTGCAGCGTTTTGGACTAAGCTCTCTGATTTACGTGGCAGTTTCAGCGTCTTGGAGCCAACATCTGCAATTTGCATGTGTAGCACTTGCATGTATTTGCAACATTTTGGACAAAGAAAGCAATAAGTAGAGATAAAGAAAGGAAAGAACGAAGGAAAACATCAACAAGAACAAAAGAATATGATCCAATGATAACATATTCGAAGACTCAAAGGTCCTCTCACTGATTGCCCATCTTTTCAAAAGGAATATATAAAACTTATAAAACACTCCTTCCTACAGTTTTGCATTTACCAACCACGGCTTTCAAAAAATAGGTCGGTTCTACAAATCCACTGGGGACACAAAGAAAAAAGAAAGCAACAAGAAAGGAAAGGACTTTCAGAAAAGACAGGAAAGCAAAGGAAAGCAGAGGAAAATCAAAAAGAAAACAAGTATATAAAGAGATTTAAAGAGATTTAAAGAGATTGGGAAAAGAAGAAGAAAAGGAAGGAAAGCAAAACAAGAAACCCCAAAAAAGGAAAGTAAAAAAGAAATAAAATGAAGGAAATGAAAAAAGTAAAGAATGAACGAAATGATAACATATTATTGTCTCAAGACTTGGAGGTCCAGTCACTCTTCCCCTATGAGCCTCAGCAAAGGAAAATGATTATAAAGATCAGATGACCTAATTTTTTTGCTTAGATTCCCGACGTTTTGTTTAAAGTTTAAAGGTGTTCCTGGATAAACTGCCCAGCGATTGTTTGGGGGTATGCACTTATCACGATCCAACTTTATGTTGCGTGTAAGTCCAAATCTTTAATAACCGTTTCAGAGGAACAACTTGACGAAAGCTGCGCGAATTTTCTCCACCCAAGCGCCAACTATACTCAGACATGTTGCAGGTCAAGTGTAATCTGCTTGGTGACTAGCAAAGCGGACACTCCACCAGCTTCGATCTGAAGCTGTGCACTTTTGCCGCCTAGCTCATGGTTTCCCCGGCGGAAAGTTCTGCTTGACAATTCAAAGGACTGTAATACAATTCACTTGTTTCTAATATGTTTTCCATGTATTTCTTCATTTCTATCTTGCGTAATGCAACTCCCCATATTCACTCACACAGGTTCACCACATATGTCCCCAATTTGAGCAGCACAACTGCTTCGGATTTAAATGATTCTAAGGCCATGACTCCGACCACTCTGACCACACCCCTTGCACCTGCCTCCAGACTCAGAGGGCTCCACCTAGACTGTGACACGTTTCGGTAGAGGGGTTCGGATGGTTGGCGCAGCTGCAACTTAGACCCAAGGTGCTGCAGTTTTAGTGAAAATTTGGCGACTGTCTTCCCATATCCGCAACCAGCCATGGGAAAAGTACAGTTGGGTATCTATGTATGTATAAACATGTGTGTGTGTGTGTTATGTATATGTATGTATACATAAATATATATATATATATGTGTGTATATATGTAAAACAAGAAATATATATGTAGATACACGTGCATATATACATATATATATATATATATACATGTGTCGATAAACATGCATATACATATATATACATATATATATACATATATACATATATGTGTATATGCATATACATATATATATATATGTGTATATGCATACATATGTATGTATGTATGTATGTATGCATCCATGCATGTATGCATGTATGCATGTATGCATGTATGCATGTACGCATGTATGTGTATGCATGTATGTGTACGCATGTATGTGTATGCATGTATGTGTATGCATGTATGTGTATGCATGTATGTGTATGCATGTATGTGTGTATGCATGTATGCATGCATGTGTGTATATATATATATATACACATATACATATATACATATATGTGTATATGCATATATACATATATGTGTATATGCATACATATGCATGTATGTATGTATGTATGCATGTATGTATGAATGTATGCATGTATATGTATGCTGTGTATGTGTATGCATGTATGTGTATGCATGTATGTGTATGCATGTATGTGTATGCATGTATGCATGCATGTGTGTATACATACATATATATATATACACATATTCATATATACATATATGTGTATATGCATATATACATATATGTGTATATGCATACATATGCATGTATGTATGTATGCATGTATGTATGAACGTATGCATGTATATGTATGCTGTGTATGTGTATGCATGTATGTGTATGCATGTATGTGCATGCATGTATGTGTATGCATGTATGTGTATGCATGTATGTGTATGCATGTATGTGTATGCATGTATGTGTATGCATGTATGTGTATAGTGTATGCATTTATGCATGTATGCATGCATGTGTGTATACATAAATAAATATATATATATATACATGTGTGTGTGTGTCACAGCCGTTCTTTCTACTCCACCACCAGAGCTTGTCATCCGATGGATGTTCCATCTCAACAGCTGCCTATACAACTACAACCGCTTTGACCTCACACCTTCCTGGCCATCACCAGGATAACGGCTTATGCCTGCAAAATTCCCCTCCTGGCCATCCCGCGAAGCAGTGTTGCTTCCATGCTTTGCTCCGAAATGAAGCGCCAGGTAGCCCCACCTCTCCTGAAACTGTAGAGAGAAAAATGTCCTGGGATATCAAGATGTTGAATCAAAGTGTGAAACACGTGACGTAGATCAGCAGGCGAAAAAATTCTTTGGGCAACTTGTCTTTGGGTTTCTTATTTCGGAGCGCTGCCCAGAGCCAGATATTGGTCACATGACTCTGACACACTATAGTAGATACCATTTCAGTAGCTCCCTTGCGCTGACCAGACTTGGTGTTGCGAAGAGACAGGACAGCCCTGCCACATGCCCAAGTCACATCTCCTGCTGTCAGGGCATACAATTCCCCTGGCCGCAGCAAGGCATCAAAGGCCACAAGGAACGCTGCCGCCTCAGCTATTCGCCCTAGGCGAACACATGCGCCGCTGATGGCCAACACCATCAACGGGTTGATTGGCAGGACACGCAGTGGAGGTTCCATCTTTTGCCATGATTTAAGGAGTCGCCAGCTGTGCCTGAGTTTCCCAGCGGCCTCAAGCAAAAAATGTTGAAGTGCTGCAAGTCCAGTCCATCTGACCCATAGCCTTTCGGATAGCCTTCAGCAAAGACATGTTCCAAATACTGGGAGGCAGCAAGATCAACGTCTTCCCAGCGTTGAGGGGTCAAATTGCTGTGCTCCCAAAAGGTCAGGATTCTGCCTGCCGCGATTGCATAGCGTCCATGCAAGGTAGGACTGAGAACCTTGTCGGTCAGTGACAAGCCAGCCCGGTTGACTTTGCGGGCTTTGCGACGCTCTTCTTGTTGGCGCTTGCTCGCTTTGACCATCGAGAAGGAAGATCAGCAGGGTTGTCTCAACTGGCGACGTACCCAACTGCCAGTCGAATCTCACCCGCCACGAGGAGTGCAGCCAACTTCTGGATTGCTCTGCGCAAACGGGCTGGACGTGCGTCCTTTCGAGATAACCAAGGCCACCACCTAGTTATCCACCAAGTGTAGAACTCGATGACGAAACCTGGCTACCTTACGGAGCCTCGATTGCAGGGCATGCAATGTGGCTTGAAGCTCGAGCACGTTGATATGACTAGGGTGCTTCCATGTAAAACCATTGATGATTTTCCCATGGAATAAACGTGATCTAAGTCCAGTTCTGGGCCAAGCCTTAGCCCTGAAGGTCTAACTTAACATCAGTGCCCCCCCCGGTCACCCTGGCGTAAGAACTCTTGCACCAACATGCGGCTGTGTTCATCAGGCTTGGAGGTAGAATCAAATGCAGGGTGATCACACCATGCTGGGGGAGCAGAATCGTCTCTTACTAGAATGCGGTCGAGTTGCCGGGCTCGATGCGCTTGGTCATGATGTTTAAGGAGCTCATCAAGCAGGAAGGTGATGCTGCACACGTTGAAGGAATTGCCAATCATACAGGCGCCCTGGACAAAGGCCTCTGCCAGGGTAAGATTTGGACTGAATCCTACAGAAACATATCCAGCAGGAAAGCCCATGAGCTTTTCACGTTCCATGAGGGACGGCGTCCTGAGTTGCCCGTCATATCGCCTTACAAGGTGACGAGCTTCGTATTGATAGACCTGGAACTTGTATGCATCGGCTTGCCACCGACGAATTGCCTCAGAGCTTGCTGTCTGCAAGCCCGCTGGTTGCTTTGGATGGGGTCCTCCTGGGTAGCGCACGCGTGAAGGTTGGAAGGGGCAGGCAACCTTCATGAGAACAAAGAGGATCAAGCCACCAATTGGAATCAGGGCAAAGGTTGGGAAAAAGCCATTCCACATAGCCTTCATGCTGGACCAATTTTTCATCACCGTGAACAGTGATTGGCCAACTCACTCAAAAGAGCCGAGGACACCGTCATTTTGCGAATGCCGTGCAATCCAGAAGGACCGGTTCATATCCCAGCGTCGTTGAGAACTGGTCTCGGTTCTCTTTCGTCATGGAATACACATTTTCCACAAACTTGAAGACAGGGCAACAAAAAATCTTTTCCAGCTCCTTGAAGATGCGGGGCATTTCAAAGAAGAGCTTACTTCTAGATCCCCCAACCCTTCCCTGGCCGCCAACAGGGCTGAAAGTCCTGGCAAGGACTACCCCCACCACAGAGCACAAAGTCAACCTGACGTCCCACGCACTTGCACAGAGACTCAAGGGCTGAGGATGATATCACCAGAGCAGCAGATGTCTGCTCCTGCGAGGGGCAAAGAACTGATGGCCCATAGGAGTTCCTGTATGCCTGCTGTAGTTAAAGGTCGTCACACCGTAGGCGCTCATTTGGCCGAATCGCTGCAAGCAATGCCATCAGTGGTCTGCGAAACTCAAAGCACCTGACCAGGCGGCCCAGCACCATTAAAATGGTTTTCACTGGAGGCCTGTCAGGCCCCAAACACCAGATACCAAAGAAGGCTACCTCGATCTGTCTGTTTTGGGACTGCCACGGTGCCTCCGACTCCATCCACCTCTATACGTACCACGCGTGGCTCCCGAACATGCGCCTTGTCTTCTGAAATTCCTACCCCCCTTCTGCTATATGCCTCTCGCTGTCTCTTGTGGGCTTCGCTCATTGTTCCCGGGAGTTGCTCCCAGCCACCGCTGGAGACAATCTCAGGGCAATCAAAATCATCAAAGTAAAATTGAACAAACTCCAGAGTGAGCCCATGCGATGCTTGAGGTGCTGGCCGATCTCGCCTCCATTCAAGCTCTTCAGGATGACCAGCGCCGGCAGGATACGGGTTCATACCCGAAGTCCTATGGAGATGCTGAAACAAGCTAACAGCCTGTATCCATCCCATGGAGATAACGCTGGAAGCCACATATTCCCAGGGGCGAGGTGACCTGACCAAGTGGCCAGGAACCGGCCAAGCGAAAGCCATAAAGGGCCGCCATGCAGGTGGGAGTTCCCAGGCATAGAACGCTCCTTTCTGATCGCCCCCACTCCAGAGAAGAACCTGATCGTCATCCAAGATCAGCTGGCTCCAAGCGCTCACACTTGACAACGTGTTGAGATCGCCTGCCATCAACCGCTGGAAGCAATTAGCGGGGATGAAATCATGATAACGTACACGGGTTACTCGTGACTGGCCAACACCAGCCCTACCCTTCTTCTCCACGGCGAACGCTCCATTCAGGACAGGGGCGTTTTGAACGTGGAAGATGTCCTCTAACCTAATAGCTTCTATGATCCCAAGTTCGTAAAGCACACCGCAGATCTTGTACCATTCACTTTTTTGGCTGTTGATCCTTGCCCTAGGGAGAGTCTTGGTCCATTGTTCGCACGGCTTCAATGTCAACATGGGGTCTTCAACCCAAGCTTTCACCTCCCCTGCTGCAGCTGCCACTGCACTGAGAGATCCCGCCACGCCTCATACCGGAAGGCCCGGCAAAAGTTCTTCCAACCTGAGCGGGAGAGCATCCTCCCCACTGTAATCTATAACTTTACTTTTCACCAGGTCTGAAAAGTTGGGAAGTTGGTGAAGCTCCAAGGGGCCTGACCCATCTATTGATGTCTTCCATAGCTGCCCTCTGTGTCTCGGCTAGCTTCTTTGTATCCCCATAGTTGAAGTTCCATTGACTATTCATTCCATTGAAAACCAGAATGCAAAGACAACGCCGCAACTGAATACAGCCCTCCAATACCAACTTGTTCCGCTGTTGCCTGCTCAGCCTTTTTGACCGCACGGCAGCTGGTTCTGCTAGCTCCAGCAGCCCATCTTTGCCAGATCTGGCATGGCTGAGCACTTTCAACGCAGCTCCCAGTGGGGGCAAGGGAAGTGGAAAAAGATCCCTTACCCGAGCAGGTGAAGTGGAGTTTGGAGACGATCATCTGATCATCAATCTGATCATGCATCCATTTCCCAATAAGTTCCCCATCTCGTGGGCCAACCAGTAGAAGCTGCAAAAGAGACACACCTAATTGTAAAACGCTGGTCTGAAAGGTGCCAATCTGCTTACAAAGCATTCTAAGGGGAGACTGTTGTAACTGATGGACATTGAGGGCACTGAAAAGAACATTCATTTTGTCGTGGGGGTGCTCATCAAAATCAACACCCATCCCTTGGACTGGCACACTAGTCACCTGAGGATAGGAGAATTTGGCCTCAGGGACTTGGAAAGAGTTGCACTATGCTCTGCTGGCGCAGCCACGCAGCTAATTTCACCTGCCGTCACAGGCGCCGCACAGCTGCTACCATCTTTGCTACTTTCCCCTGCCTTCACAGGGGCCTTTACTTCCTCGATCCTTTTCCTTTTGACTTCGCCGACACTCCGCTCTTCTCCTCCTCCTTTCTTTTGTACTGGAAGATCCTGTTCTTCCACTGCGACCGGGTCTTGTTCTCCAGTCGTGGAACTGCCTCTCGAGCATCCTTCGTCCTCATAAGACCCGGTGGGGATCCCCTGGCTCTGCTGGCAACCTCACTTGTCTCCTCAACGGACTCCTCTCGTCCTTCATGGCTGACTTCCTTTTCGGACTCGCTGGCTGAGATTGCACATTTGTCTCTGCAGGGGGGTGGCGCTGAAGGGGTGCAAGCCGTGATCCACTTGCAGCCCCCCGCCGAGTCCTTAGACCGCTCCAACTGCCTTCCGGAGCAGTTCAGAACTCTTGGTGCGCCCTTCACTGCCATGCTGCGAACCCAGGCTCCAACAACGCAGAGGTGCAAAGAGTCAGTAGTGGCCCCCAGCATAGTGATCTGCAAAGCCAAAAAAAGCCAAAGCCAGTCTCTTTGATGGCAACCAACGTGGCCAGGCCTTCCTTCTTAGCTCACATAAGCCCCGATCACCTTGCCTGAGTCCTCCGCACGCACGTCTTTGTCAGGGGAACCCAAGAGGTCCTTGTCTCTATAGGCTGATGCCGCCTTGTCAAAACAAAAACCAGAGGCCGAGCTGTCAGGCGCCGTACCATCCTCCTCCACGGAAACCGCAAAATAGTCATCAATGCAAAGACCCTGAGCCAGCCTGTCGTCTTGAAGTGGAGAATGGCTCTGAACCCTGGAACGAAGATTGAGGAGGCCATAGTTTTGAAGCAGCTGGGAATGCGACTCAGTAGCCAGGTCAACCCCCGCATGATCTCCCTGAAAAATGCTCTTGAAGGCAACCCAGACATGGCCAATGCCAAACTGACTCCCATCATGAAGAATTCCAAGCCCATCCCCATGCAAGAGCCGGTCATACCTCCTCTTCTTCTCCTGACACAAGCAAAAAAGCCCTGCAGTGCCTTCCAGCATCTCCTCATCAATGCCAGGACCAACAGAGTTACACAAGGCTTTTGCTTTTGGACCCAAATCTGATGATAAAAATCACGCCTGTCTGTGACTGAAACCCGTAACTGCTGACTGTTCACGTTGATATAGATATACGTTGACTGATTTTTGAACACGTTGAATACCTTGGTGCACTCACCCTCAACGTAGGGTCCTTTCTCTCCTCTGTGCACCAAGAGAAGTCCTTTGACATCCCACACTCTAGCCAACTTTGCAACCTCTTCGCAAGTGTCATTGAAACAAGGAAAACAGTTGGTGGTTGCGGCATGCGTATGGTCATAGGCTCACGGTAGGCCATCACCAGCTCGTCTGACAGGTAATCAGTAATGTCCCACCTTCCACTTCCATGCAAACAATCCGGCTAGCATCAAGGCTACGGTAAGGCTCCAGCTCAGGCATTGTCGTGTTGTCCTTTTGAACCACCTCACCTTGACCAGAAGAAGACCTGCTGTAAGGATCACAAGAAGGCCCTAATTTTGTCAAGGCATCTGAGAGTTCACCAAGCCGAGGGAAACACCGGCCAGCTTTGCAGACATGAATATCACCAAGACCAAGCTGACCTTCCGACCTCACTAGAGAACGTACATGCCGAAGAATTTTTTTGTGCTGCACATTCAAACTCCTCTGTAAAAGGCTGCCATCAAAATAGGGTCCACCAAAATGCCAGTAGTTAAAGGCCATGACTACACAAAAGTGAACTTTCTGAGAAGGGGAGTCTTGCCCTTCTTCTCAGCAACCTCGCCAGGCTTCCCATTGAATAGACCCCAAAAAGGAATCGGTATGGGGGAAAAAGGTCGGAGCAGGCCTCAAGCACCCGGGCTCGGACCTGGAGACCACCATCATACGCAGAATGAAGGGCGAGAACGAGCACCTGGATCTGATAATGAAAGAAATCAAACGAGAGCACCACATAGGAAAAGACACCTTAATCTCAGCAAGCTCCTCCTTCTCAGATGGCCTGAAAACAAAAGGCTCCCTCCTTCCACCATCAAGGGGTACTTTGGGACTGTGCTCAAATTCAGGGGCTTGCTCTTCGTCTTGCCCCTCCGCATGCAAAAAACGAACATCCTCTAATTCGAAGTCTCCCCGGGAGCCGCTTTTGGCTTCCGAGGATACCTTGGCTTGCGTTTGGGATTCGGATTGTCCTCCTCCTTCGTTGCTGCAGCTGCTGGAGGCTGGTTCTGACCCTTTTTCGGACTCTTCACCTCTTGCTTTCTCGAAGAGAGCACCTCGACCTCCTTCATGAAACTCAAGGTCGTGGCTGCAAGTGAAGGAGGAACCAAATCGGCAAAGGGTCGACCAAGCCCGGTGACAGACGCCGGCCTCTCCTGAAACATATGCAAGGTGCCAATCATCTAGCACTGACTGTTCCAGGGCAAGGGCTAAAAGTGCCATGAACTCCTCGCAGTTGTGCATGTTGTCGGACGCCGCAGCATCCATAGCATGGCTCAGGAGCCAAAGCGCAAGGCCAGACTCTTTCGCACCCTTGAACCCGCCGTGGCGCTCCATTCATGTAATTAATGCGTCATAGAGACTGACGAAGCTGCCAGGTCCTCCTCCTTCGCAGGCACCGGTCGAGCTGGATACATCTTCCGATGAACTTGCTGTAATACCTGCAAGAAAAAAGCCGATGTTCCTGCAGCCAGCTCGGCCTGCATTTTCTGCCTGCGCATGAGCCCCTTTGTAGATCCCCCAAGGGATGTAGAACTTGAACTTGGCAGCTGAAGATCAGTCATTGCATCGCCTCCTCCAACCAAATGAGCAACGAGGGTGGTCATGGTTGCGCTCTGCTTGCTCAGGATGTCCAAAACTGGGCTCGCTTCCTCTGGGACCTCGAAGACCCTGTCCAGAAGTGCCCAATCCTGAAGGATTCTGCCTTGTCCTTGGGAATGGGCCAATGAAACCTGCTGCCTGCTGCCCCCCCAAGGCCCCCCTTCGGAGGTGAGAGAGACCCGGAGAGGCTTGGCATAGCGGGAGTTGCAAGAGCTCCTCCATGCTTTGGCCCTGGCGCAGCTTTTGCAGACAGAACCTGATCCATGTCTTGTTGGACCTGCAACATAGCTGATACCTGAGACGCAAGAAGAGAAATCTGTTCTGCCACATTTGCATTTGAAACTCTCTTTGCTGCGGCCTTCTTGGGTTGGCCTTGAGGCCTCTCCGGGGGACCATTCGGCTCTTCTCGAGCACTGTAAAAATTTGTCCTACCAGAAGCCTCTTCAGCCCACTTCAAAGCATGCTCAAGAACATCCGATGCCATGGGAAGTGCTTCTGGACGAGAGGCCTCAAAAGTGACGATGGTTTCAAGGGAGTCAGGAACTGGGTCAAACTCTCTAGCCATGGCAAGAACTTCGTCGCAGAAGTCCACGCAGAAAGCTCCAGTTCTCACATCCAGACCTGAGCCATCATCCTCCTCTGCAAGCTCAACATTGACTGAAAAAGGAGGCCCCAAAAAAGCAGCCTCATCTGCCAACTGCCCTGCCTCAAGGGCCTCCTCAAGCACCACAACCCCAGGAATCAACAAAAGGATCCCAGATCTCCTCTTCAGCAGCAGCAACGCAAAAGTCTGAACATCACCATAGTCTGCAGGCAGCCTGATGACCAGAGTTGTTGGGTCGCAGCTCTTACTGATGACTTCTCCATGCTACCAGAGGCGGTACTGGTATGTCTGCTCCACAGCAAAGGACACAGGCACAACAATCTCTTGACCGCTATGGCGGTGCAAAATTTGCAACAGCTCTTCCCTTGAGTTACACCTCAAGGGCTTTGATAACCCCTCTCCTCTAAAGAGCGCCCACTGATAGGGTATCAAACTCTTCTTTGTGAAATGGTCCGTAAAAGGAGTATGACAAAGCGCCGCAAGTTGCGCCCAAAAGCCACAGCAAAAAAACTGCAACTGCTCGAATGCCCGCTGCTTCCTCACTCAACAAGAGTCGCTGCTTGAGAAGCTCAATACAAGAAACTGGGGCTTCTCCAGGGCCCTCCTCAAGCGCCACCGAATATCCCGGGTAAGGCTTCGGCAAAGGATTTGGCCTCTGGGGCTCTAAAACCGAAACCGTGCCCTTGTCTGTAATTCCTGCCTCCTCCAACAAACACACACTCCGATCTCGCTCCACCACCAACCGGTCTATCTGCAGCTGAAGTGAATCACGAACCTCGTTCAACTGCTTTTGAAGATCACAAATCACCATGGCCACATGGTTGTCACTCATGCACGTACTGCCCAATCCTTGAAACCTGCCTCCTCACTATCTCACCAGAAGTCTGAGAGGACCAGGTAGATGGTGGAGATTGAGAATGCCAGGGAGCAGGAGTGAAGAAAGGAGCAGGTGGCCGGCAGAAGCACCAAAATCCAAGTAAAAGTCCAAGGGAGGTGCCAGAAATCAGACCAGCCAGGAATCCAGGGGTGATAGAAGGCCCGCAGTGGACCGGACAAGACAGCAACCAGGTGTAATGAGAGAAGCTCTCCAACAGCCAGGGGATGGATGTCCAAAAACTCATTTCTTGAGCAACGAAAAAAAAGCCATGTCCAAATCGTGGATACCAAGTGCATATGTATATATATATACATGATATGTGTATATATATATATATGTATATATATATATATATATGTATATGTGCTATATATATATATGTATATGTGTGCATATATATATACAGTATATATATATATATGCATACACATATTGTGTCTTACCCATTTTTTCCTCCAGCGAAAAGAACAGAAATGGCAAAGAAATCATATGCCATGTCGTTCAAATGTCATTCCAACTTCCATAGCAAGATATAGCAGCAGATCTCTGAAAACCCGGGCGGCCTGTGTTCCAGTGTAAAGGTCCAGGATTTTGTAATCACTGCGACCCTCCGCAATGGCAACCTGAGGTCAACTTGACTCAGAAACCACTCTTCAACTTCGGCATTCTGAAAACTGTTGGAATCGACGAGCAGTCACTAGCAGTCGCTAGCACTAGCAGCTAGAAGCACTGCCAGGCAACTGAAAGCGTGGCATCAGCTCCACCTTTGTTGACAATGAGCCAAAGAGCGTCACCTCAAACAGTGGATGCATGATGCAAACATATGCAGACTCAGAACATCTCAGAACCTTGCATGTAAAACTGGCCTGGAATCGCAGTCTAGACTTAGGTCATGAAGAACTGGATCTTTCCAACTATATATACATCATCAGCTTTAGAATTCCATCCGAATGCTGCTGGAAGCTTTATAATTGCAAGCATATGCAGTTGGTCGACAGGTGGTTCGACAACTTGAAATATCTGGTTCGACAACTAAAACATATGTTTCGACAACTATGGTTCGCCGACTAAAATCGTCGGATTCAACAACTACAAATGCTTGGTTCGAGACCTATGGAGGAAGTCAGGTTCGACAACCGTCAATAAACCCTAAACATCCCTTAACCAACCCTGAACCGCAGTTGCTGAACCAAAGTTGCTGAAATGTAGTTGTTTAAGCGCCAAATTAGTTTCTGAACACTAGTTGTTGAACAATGGCAAGCTGTTGAATGGTAGTTGCTGAACCAAGCATAGTTGCTGAACCGGGGCTTGTTGACATGGAGTTCGCCTGGACGTGAATTCCCATTGCTCGCCTCTGCTCTCAAAGCGCGACCCGAAGATGCCGTGTTCTGGGACAGTCGCCTTGTTCAAAACTGTGAGTCAACTGATCAACGCTAGCTGCTCCGTTAGCTGCAGACATTGCTCAGCCGTTAGCCGTTGCTCGTGGACAATTCGATACATAGAGGCTGGACTCGACCATTTCAAACTACAGTGTCAAGCACAGGACCAGCATGAAGCCTTTCTTTCTGGGAGCTACATCAAGAATTGCCCACATCATAAAGTCTACAGCACTACTGTGCATTAGCACCAAACGACACACTGGCACGTAAGCAATACCAATCTCCCAAGACTGACCATGGCCCTGGCATTCCACCTTATTGGGAGCAAGAACTATCACCATTCAAAGAAACAAGATGACAAAGAAGACTTGGGAAGGGGAAGAAGAAAGGTAGGGGATCAGGAAGACGAACCAAAAGACGGAGAAAAGTGTGTAAAAGTTTCTCTCTGCACAAACCTCTCTGTGTAAGAGCATGTGCGCATGAAGGCTGCTCTGTGTAAAGGTTGCTGTGCGTATCGTCGTCTGTCTGTAGAAGAAGTTCGAGCAAAGGCGTCATGCCATTTATAGAATGCTGAAAAGGAATCCAAAGGACAAACAAGAATACGGATATCCCGGTGTCATCCATTGGCATTCATTATCTGGAAGGGAAACGACAGGAAGCAAAAAAGATCCATACTAAAAAAAACCTCTTTGCCTGTTTTTTGTTGTGGGGAGGAAAACTTCGTTGTGTAAAAGCTGTTCTTTGCGAAGGTTTCTCTGTGAAAAAACTTCTGTGTGTGAAAGCGTCTGTGTGTAGAAGCCTCTGTGTGTAAAGGCGTCTGTGCGTAAATGCTGCGCTGTGCAAGAGCATCTTTGTGCAAAGCATCCGTGTGTAAAAACTCCTGTGTGTAACTGTGCGAAAGCTTTTTTGCGTGTAAAGGCGTCTGTGTATAAAAGTTTCTCTCTGCACAAACCTCTCTGTGTAAGAGCATGTGCGCCTAAAAGCTGCTCTGTGTAAAGGCTGCTGTGCGTAACGTCGTCTGTTTGTAGAAGCGTCTCTCTGCAAAATGCGTCGCCACACCAACATCTCAAAAAAAAACATGAAACCAAAAAAATCAAGCTAAAATGCTTGCTGTCGTTCCTGTTTGTTGATGATGGCGGTGATGCGCCCAGGGCCCCAAAAGGCGTCAGTTTGGCGGTCTCTAGCCAATTTTTGAAGGCCTTCGGGACAAAAAACACCGTAAATATCGATGTTGTTGGCACCTCGCAGGCCAAATTACGGTATTGACGAAGTTTTTGGCCCTTGCTAGCAAAAACCAGATATTTGCAGTGTTTTTTGGACAGCACTTAGCAAAAACAGTGGTATTTGCCCAGTTTTCATCATGTTGCAAGAAGTTTTTTTTCCATGCAAAAGTCACAACACCCCTGTAAATTCAGGGCTGGCCACCCTCCCCTTTGCTTCGTAAAGTAAAACTCAAGGTGGCCCCCACTGGAGTTGCCTTTCGTGACATGTTAAGCGTCCAACGCAAGAAAATACTGATCCACAGAGGTAGCCACATGATCCAAGACTTCACAGCACAAGCTGACATACCAGCACCAACACTACCAAACAGGAAGCAGCACATCACATCACAGAAAACATCCCGAACCAACTCTTGAGTCCTGGTGTTTCATGAAGTGAACCACCTCGTTTGGAAAGTGCTGTTCTTTCAACAAAGGGTTGTATTCCTTTCAGAAACGCATTGTTATTCCTGTAAAAGAGCGCGACATGTCCATCAGCTAGTTCAGAACCAAAAACAAGGCGACGTTGCTTTCGACAGTTGCAGAACTTCTTCAAGAATGCAGTGTTCCTTTTAGCATGCAGCATGCTTGAAAAGAGGCAGCATTCCTCTGAAGAAGAACACCAAGCATTTAAAAAAGTGATGCATGTACCCCTTTTGAACAGACTAGAGATGGAACTCTTCAGAAGATTATGTTTTTTTGGAGAGAGCACATCGCAAAAATGCAGTATGCTTCGGAAAGACCGGACTGATACAACTCTTGTAGGAAGTATATGTCCAAGAGAGTGCCGTATTTGGCAAGCAAGCCGAGCTAATACAAGAAAGCTGTCTTTCTTTCGCAAAGCATGATTCTTTCCAAAGAATGAAGTATCCTAAAAGGTTTCTTAAAAGAGTGCAGCACTCTGGCAAACAAGTGCAGTGCAGTACGGTGATAAAGAAGAGCAGCATTTGAAAAAGTGCTGCATTCTTTTCAGCCAGACATAGCTCGATGACCAAAGGCAGCATGCTTCAAGAGACTTGCAGTACCTTTAGATATTTATACAATCAGGGAAGCAGAGAATTTTCAGCTAGTGAAGCATTCAAAGTATATAAAGCATTCGTTTCAGAAATCTCCCCTCCAAGACGATGCATATTCTGAAGAAAAGGAGCATTCCCTTCAAAGGCTTAAAAAAAAAACAGCACTCAGTGGCACTCACTTTATCTCACTTTAACAAGTGCAACATGCAGAGGGTCTGAACCAATCCTGAATCTGTTACTCAGAGTATACTTAACCATTAAGGGCCAGGGACTGTGAAGTATTTTGGACTTCCAGTGGACTCACGATTCAAGGCTTGACAGGAAATCGGTTAAATCCTGTACTCAGAGCATTCTGGACATGTTGAATAATTATACCTATATAAATCTGAATCTCTATAAGATCTAAGTTTATCCCAAGGTAATCAACGAGTTTTAGATCGTCAAAAAAAACCCACAGGTCCTATATACATGCAACAAACATAGCCTTCCTACATGAAAACAGGAGATGTTACTCTTCTGAAACATAGCTGAACCACGAGTATACCCAGACAAGCGGGTTTGAACTGATCTTGCAGTGAAAAGATGAAAGGTGGGTGCCGGATTGTACCGGGTGGTTGTCAAAACATGTCAAAACATCTTCCAATTTTTGGCAAGGCCCAGCCCTGACAGTTGAGAGTAAACTGAAGGTTCGATAAGGTTCGAAGGGGATTCCAGGATTCTGATGGATGGTGTCTGGATGGTGTCTGGATGTGTCTGGAATCAGTGCACAGTGCACACCCGTTCGACCCCAAAGCTCCAAACGACCGACCTCTGGGGCATGGGGAACCCACTCCTGGAACGGTCAGCTTCACAGAGTCTTTCCAGTCCCTACATACACGTTCCGTTTTTGATTTATTTTGTTATTTTGTCTGGATTTCTAAATCGTTCAACTTCATGGTCCACCCGATGTGCCTCAAAGTCGTGAGTGAAATTCTGCCGGCCGGCCCAGCGGAGTATCGTGGCAGCACGGCGCAGCAACTCAGAATCTCGTGCAGTGAGTTGATTGAAAAGGCCCCAGATGTTTTCCTGTCACGTGGAAACAACAAATCTGCGGTATCCATGGGAATCAGATGGAATCAGCGCTCATCTGTTCACTGGATTTGTGATGTCATTATGGGAGTTTGGCATCCAAGAGCGACGCATGTGCCAACTTGTTTGCACTTCACACATTCGCGGCAGTCCCAGGATTCGTAGCCATCACCGTTGAAAAAGGCCAGTTGTATGGCGCTTGTGCGGTTTTTGGACCAACGGTCGCAAACATGAGTCAGGTGTCTGCCCTGCCAAGCAGAGAAGGAAGGTGGTGATAGGTGGTGGTCGTGCAATAGTTGAGTTTCACAGTTTCACCTCTTAAAATCTTTCCTGATCCTTCAGCAGAACTTCAGCACTTTGTTTTGATTTCACAAGCTCAATGGGCCAGATTAGGCCAGAATCCTTTTGAAAGAAAGATGTGCCAGCAACAAAGACGGAGCTTGTCCTGAAGCAACAAGTGACACTCTTGCCCATAGCCAAACATCAATCAGGATGGTCACTTCAATAGAATCACGGCTCAAGTTAGCTGCTCGCTCCTTTAGAACTCAACACATCGCCATCAAAGCCACAAGAAGCTTAGGAACCAAGGAAAAATGGCAATATCTTTTTTGCAAAGAGTTCCCCCCTGGCATTGCCCAAACAGAAATCCACACTAAGAACAAATGTTTTGGCCACGGCGAAACTGGCGAAAACCCCCACCAAATTGGCCTTCGGATCCAGCCATTTGACCTTGTCAACACCTCCGATTGATCACGTGGCAGGCTCGGAAACACAGGGTCACAGGATTTGCACATTGTCACATATTGCAAGCTTGAGAGCTGTCAGATTTTCAGATACTGTTCTCAGTCCTTCCCATCTACGAGGTCACTAGGTATCACAAGGTCTACCATTTGCGAGAAATTCACTTGAGTTCCACGACTGACACAATTAGCATTGCATCACACGGTCTTTGCAGAGCACTTCACAAAGTAAAACACAACATCACACATCAAACACAATTATGTGCTGCTGTATGCTGCTACACGCTGCTACATGCCTGGGGCAAAGTCGTAGCTGTAAGTCATTTTGTCCACTTTGTGGCCAAAGTAACCCCACCCCAGCGGCGTCCAACCTGGTCCGCTTACACTGGTTCGGTCGAACTGAAATCCACTAAATCTAGCCATGCGAAACACTGGTTAGGACGGTTAGGATATGTTAGGATCACTTACGACCCTTCAGAATGTAAATTCCCCTGTCCTCTCTGAATTCTATGCTTGGGGTTTGGGGCTGAAGGATACAGTAGAAGTTAGCATGAGGGGATGATAGGGGATGCTGGGTCGGGCTTTAGAGGACGTCACAGCATCCAAATTGTGTCCAGGCGAACCACTGGATCGGGTTAGACACTCCTAGGATTCAGAAAGGGATTTGATGCCGGCCAAGCTCGGGAAAAAGAGATGGTCAAGTCGAAATATCTCTATATCTCTGATAGCAGTGCAAGCTGTGTGGTGGGGAACGGTTTCCGTGGTTTCTACTATTCCTCACAAATGTGCAGTTTCAACCTCGCCTGCAGATGTCCAATTCCCTGCGCAGCTGTAGCCGCCTCCTTCTGGCTCTGCTGCAATGGGATGCCCAACGCGCAGGGAGGAGCGCCAGAACTCCTGGAAAGAGAATCTTGGGGGTTCAACGGTTCAAGTGGATAATTTGTAAGGGCTGTTGTCTTTGCAAGCAGCACTTTGTAGCTAAAGTCTAGTCTTTCATTTAGAGTTTGAATCTCTCCATTTGTACAGTATCTGCCTCATATCTCATATTTGTATATTTGCATCATTTTGTGTGCGGTCAAGTTTATGCTTTTATGTAATACAAAATAATTTGCAGCATTTTCAACCTAGACCTTACACAGCAGTTTGTGGTATTTTGGAATTAGAGGTATTGCTATTTTCTTGTTGCCACTGCTGTTGGTGGTGTTGCCGTTGCTGTTGTTGTTGCTGTTGCTGTTGCTTTTGCGTGGTGGTTATGCCCCCCACAAAACATGATTTGCTGGGACCGATCCTTTGGCACAGTGCAGATTGCATGGCACGGGAGGATGCAGCGCCTCCCACTCCCACCCAAGGCGTTTAGCTGCACAGTGCAGTTGTGTTCATCTTCTTGTTCTAGTGTTGTTCTGATTGTCGGAAGCTGATTGTTTTTGTTGCGTTCCTTCTCCTTCTTTCACTGATTTTTCCTCATTGTTCTTTCTCACAGCACAACAACGCCAAGAAGCACCAAGCCGAAAACAGCAAAACAGTTCAAAAAAGCGAGGAGTCGCAAGCCCAGGAAGCCCAAACTCCACAACCAAAAATGAACAGCGGCCAACAAAACCACAAAGACAAAAGCCATCAGGCCATGAATGTCAAACGCCAGACAGCCACACAGCCAGCAGCAAATACCGTGCGAATCAAAGATTTTGGTTTCAAAATGCGGCAAATTGCATCGAAGACATATATACATATATATATATATGTGTGTATATATATATGTACACAGACTGCAAAAATATACCTTCTGAATCTTGGCCAAATGCAATCAAAATAAAATCTAAGACTTGGGGCTGAAAGCCCACGCTGTGAACTTCGCTTTGAAGAATCATGGGTAGTTGGTGCATGGCCTTTAGATGGCTGTGTGGTTTTGTGTACATGAGTAATTACAGGTATAGGCTTGGGGGTGGGGGGGTTCGGGTGGGCTATTAGCTGCACTTGCGCACGCCACTGTTTCTTCACCACAGTGCGACGTTGGATGTGGGACCGGGTGTGGGCTATCATATAACGTTCGTCTGACCTTGCGCGCGCAGTTGATGCTAAGTTCTTAATTTTCTCTCTTAGCTTACACACGTGATGCTACGCTCGTTACCCACACACACACACACACGACGCAACAAATAAACCTTGATGCTACGGTACTCAAACTTGAGATAAAGACATGATGGATTGCTGCTAACCAAATGGAGCCACGCTCGTTGCTACGCTACTGCTACTCAATATAGACATGAATGCTTTTCAGCACAGAAACAAAGGCACGGTTCTTGCTACGATAATAATACTTTACAAATAATACTACATATCATATCGAATCATATCCCTTTCGTGCTGGTGTCAAAAAGTCACATACTTGAAAAACATTGTTTTTAAAAGACACCAACCATTATAATATATATATATATATGATATTTGTATGATAGTATGAACAAAACCATGGACAGGGAACGTTAGATCGTTTAGCCAATTGCTCAAAATTGCACATAAACACAGTGAAGGAATTGGAAGACATCAGAAGACTTTCCAACAATTTCAGTTCCTTTCAGTGCCACTTTGTTCATGTGGCAGAATCCCCCAGCACATCCTCAGGTATGGTGAGCATAGTATCACCATTGAATCCATCGCCTTGATGGCAGTTCTGGATGTGAGTTTGGTAAATGGGTAAATATCAAGATCAAAAAATATCAAAAAGTCCCCTATTCTTGAAGCCCGGCCGTTTTTCATCTGGCAAAGGCCTTCGGCACTGCACATGTTTCTAGAATCATGCAAAATGAGAAGGGTGCTCAAGTCCAAAAAACAGCTTGCTAAATGCACAAATGAGACGGATTCCGAAAGCAGTGCAAGAAACCACAGCTGATCTCATGGTCTGTGGGTCGACAGGAATGTAAAATCCCTTGCCTCCAGTTGCTTTCAATAGCCCTGCCAGAGTGTCCCAATGGTTTCCTTCTTGTCGTGTCGCTTGGTCCCACGGATTGTAGCCTGGGCAGTCAAGACTTGGAGGCAACATGAGACAACCAGTAGGCGAACTTTTTCAGACTGTGGATACTGATCTCTCCGTAGCGTGGTGTTTGCCAAGAGCTTAACACTTAACACTCCTGCGCTGGCTTTCAAGTCTTTGAAGGTCCTAGTTTTGACACCAAGTCTTCACTAGACCGCCAGGTGACCCCAAAGGACTCTGACACCGCGTTGGTGAAATTCACGAGTGGTCTCTGCAAGGCGAGACAATCCGCCAGGAAGAGCTCGAAAGTAGTCAAACTGATTCCTGCGGATACCAGTGGCTACTGAATCCTTTGAATTCGAGAAATGACCATTTCGATTTCACAAGACCAAACCAGTGACACTGCGGAAATCCTTTGAGTTGATCCATCGAATGGCAAGGTCTTGAAGCAAAAATGTGCATGCTACATTTCAAGAGTTGCTCCAATGAAATACAGCTTGAATTTATTGAATCTCCACTGAATCCATTTCAAAAACTCTCACTTCAAAGAAAACATCTTGTGATAATGACATCAAAATCCAAACGCTCATGTTTACAACTTATAATGTTTCTATGCGAGAAAATTTACTGACTGCATGACCATTTTCACTTGCCCCCTTCTGACGGCCTTCTGTGTCTTCTGTCTTCATAATCTTTGTTTGACCGTCCAGGCCACACCGTCCAGGCCACACTGTCGGTCCTATCGTCGATGCCGATATTGGTATAGGTTGGCCAAATTAGCACCGAATCAATGCCCCCATACCGCTGCTTCAAGTCATCCAAGTAGCGATCCACTGTCCAAGCGCCGTCAAACAAATACCTACCCACAGCATGGCCAAACCCCACATGTCGGCTGCACTCGGGTGCAGAAAGTATGACAACATGATGTTCCATTTGGCATTTTATAGTGAAAAAAGGATCTGCAAATGTACTTTGGCTTCTCAAGTTCATCTCTCAGATGATTGATTTGTGAAATGGCCAGTTCAAAGTAAAAACATATCAATTCAATCAGTACAATTGGCGTGCTGCAAGAGGTTCCCTGTCATTTCATTTTGGGACGTTCACCGGAACACATATTTGTGATCGATACAGGGTTTTAGAATTCATGCATCACCTCCACAAAGTTGGTTTTGCGGAAACAAGGCACGCTTTCACAGTTGAGGGTTCCGTGGTCGCCTAATTTATCAATTTGTCATATCGTCAAGTTGCACAAAGGTTCTTTTGGGTGGAATATCACGGATGTCACTGCGAGTGCCTGTTCATTAGGACCAACTGTTCGTCAATTTAATTTGTTCATGAAACGCTACTGGGCGTCATCCAACAAATCGTCATGTATAAATCAAATGTATAAATCAAATGCATCACAAAAACACACACATACAAATCTACATACCTGCTCTACCTACCTACTTACCTACCTACCTACCTGCCTACCTGTCTGCCTGCCTACCTACCTACCTTTCCATCTATCCATCCATCCATCAATCAATCTACAGTATCTGTCTGTCTGTCTGTCCGTCTGTCCGTCGGTCCGTCCGTCCGTCTGTCTGTGTGTCTGTCTGTGTGTGTGTGTCTGTCTGTCTGTCTGTCTGTCTGTCTGTCTGTCGGTCGGTCGGTCGGTCGGTCGGTCGGTCGGTCGGTCGGTCTGTCTGTCTGTCTGTCTGTGTGTCTGTCTGTCTGTCTGTCTGTGTGTGTGGGTGTGTGTCTGTCTGTCTGTGTGTC
>Ga0126342_10000409_pt1 | contig 45228 bp, 36 predicted proteins | sample Cyp1metagenome_FD_92528 | JGI IMG/M metagenome (GOLD analysis project Ga0126342, IMG submission 92528) | Coral microbial communities from Lord Howe Island, Old Settlement Bay, Australia - Cyphastrea 1 metagenome | ecosystem: Host-associated > Invertebrates > Cnidaria > Coral ...
AGACCGGACTACATTGGGAGAAGTGGACCAAATAGGACCAAATTAAGGATTTTCATCCAAAGAATTTGGAATACACTGGAGAAATTGAATAAACATGAAACACGGCAAATGTCACCAAAATTATGACTGAATTAAGCTAATTTGGCCTTAACTAGGCTTTATTTTTTTTTCACCAAAATAAGGCCTAGTTAAGGCCTTATTAAGGCCTTAATTTGGTTTTCTGGGAAGGGGGGGGGCTAGGGGGGGTTAGCTCTCTATGAAATCATCAAGTCACCCCGTCATTAAAGAACAAGGGGAACACATGTAAAACCCTTATAAACATCCAAGCCTATGACTTGTAAGTCACACTCTCCTACTCAAACATGGCAACGGGATATCAACATCTTCAAGAGGAAACATATCTATCATATTTTGATGGTTTGATTGTGCGCAAGTAATCCCACTGTAACTGCGACTGGCCGGGCAAGCAGGTGCCATTGAAGTCTAAGACACTTGCAGCAAAGGCTGCCTTGATTCGAGGTGTATCCTCCTAGATAGCGTGCCCCGGGTGTTCCCACCTGCCCAGCTGGCTTCTGGTCAAAACCACATATTTTCAAACCTGGTCAATGAATACCCCAGCACACCTCAGCTATCATCCCGGTGAGTAGGTTCATGAGCTGACTGAAGTGATGGATAGTGATGGTACAGTAAAGCCATCTTTTTTTTCGGGAGGAAAGCCATGCGAGCTATGTCATGTTCTTCCTCTTGGTAGGCATCCATCTACAGCCAGAGATCTATGGCCTATTCTCCACGTCTCCTCGAAACATTCCAGATCAACGTCATCATCGTGCGGAATGAAACCTTCATGCCGAAGCGCCCCCAGAAGAGTGCCACCCGTCATCCAGTAGGGAATGTTTGCCTCCGCAGACCCAAGATGATGAGGCGCTGGGTTGAAAACTCCTGTAGACCTTCCTTAGTTTCAGGGGCCTACCCTTTAGCAGACTCTAGCAACTCAACCTACGCAAAGAACACAAACTTTTGGAGATGAAGTGCAGATAGTAACATATAGTAACTGGGGATGCCAATTTGCCATCCCCATCTTCTTTCGTGATCTGCCCAATTTTTTACTGGAGTAATTGCCATAGTTGGTGTTGCTCCCTGTTTCCATTAAATGATGGTTCAATGGATGAATCTGGTCTACTTGAATACACTTACACAACATATCTCTATATACATACATATTGTATACCTATAATACTGTATATATCATAACTATATTTTTACTTCATTAAATTGTAAAAACATGCTGTATCTACTATACTTCGCTTAAACACATCGTCATGATATTTCTGTGCGGCGCTGCGCTGCGCCTCGCTGAGCACCTCATCCACCACTTGCAGCAAGCCTCACAGATTGGGGGGTTGAAATGTTGCGGGCTGCTGCTTTCAAACCCAATTGCTGTATATAGTAATTATATAGTAATATAGCAATCATATAGGAATATAAATATAGCAAAACATATCTAATTAGATGTGTATAGCAAATATATTGTTTCCTTGTTCATCCTTTTTCTTTGGTAGTAAACCCAGATTGTTGGTGTTCTTTCTGTTGTTGTGCCGGCCCTTGGATAAACTTGAAGACATCCGTTGCTGGGCCTCATTGGGAGGTGCACCAATTGGGGCAACTGCAAGGTGAACGGAACGAAAAATTAATAACATCCCTCCAGCAGCTTCAAACTTCAGCCGAAGTTAGGATACTTCCATTATCTCCGCACCCAAGCTAAATCAAAATTTGACCCAGCTTCAGCCACTGAAGTTCCATTGTTCCCTGTCTTCCCCCTGAGTTGTTCCACATGTTTGGATGAATCTGAAGGCACAGGAGCCCAATAAAACCTTCTGCTTGAGCACTGGAAGCTGCTTGGAGCCAAGATCAGCCTGCCACAAAGGGACGGTGAGATATGCTCTGAACAAATGGAGAAGATTTATGATGAGACAGTGATCGGGATGACTGTCCATATGCATAGATAATATATGCAAAACACACAAGCAGGGTTTAAATAGTATATTTTTATAATATATATATAGGTATATATACATAAGTGTGTGTGTATGTATAACATTATAATATTCCGTAATCATACGTGTACGTCTACGGAGCGCAGAGGTAGCCATCAAGCACGATGATAATGAGATATAATATGATATAATGAGGGATCTAACCTTCTCTCAGAATTGGGCTTGGCATTGCTTGGTTCATTAACGGTTACCATTTGGGCGTAGTGACCTAGACTCGAGTACCAGTTTGGGACTAGAAAGGTCAGCTGAGGAGGTCTCCTGAACGTAACATCTCTGAGGATCACATTCTGCACAGGCATGCGCAGGCGGCAAGCTAGGCACGGCCATGGCTTATCGCAACGCAGGCCATGTATTGGCTGTACATGGGGGATTTACATGGATTTACATGGGGTCCCTGGGGAAACCTTGCCCACTGGCATCAAAAGTGGCGATTTATTCAAATTTATTCACCCTCCGGTTTCAAATGCTGGCCACCATGAACGTACCCTTGGGCAATCACACGTGGCAATTTTTTCAATGCCCCATTCATAGATTTTCTTTTCCCCGCTTTTTCAAGCTCCTTTGATTATCGGGATGTTCTAAAATTGCCACGTTTGATGATCGGAGGGCAGATCAAATTTCTTGGGAAAGCAGTTTCTTGGCGCGAGGGCCCATATATATGACGGCTGCGGCGTGATCAGTCCATTCCATGTAGCCATGACCCAAATGACCCACACACAATCAACATATGAATCCTATGAATTATATAAAGTATATAATATAGGGTAACAGAGGGGTATCAATGTGAATAACATATGAATGTAACATGAACATAATATCAATATAACATAAATCTGATATAATAAATATGAATACCATTGAATACCACGATACTGCAGTTATGTTTACAAACGACCTTGATTGCCCAATGTCTTTTGGTTATATTGAAAACCAACTAAACATGACGCAGTCCAATGTGCATTTACTTGACAAGTGAAACCGCATTAGTTGACCTCGTCTTATTCATGCGAAGATTGCCTTTCTGCTGCCGAGGGGCTTCCAAAGCACTCGAAACATGTTGAAGCAAAGGCTTCAAAATCCGGAATCACCTGCGAATGCCACAGTTTGTCACATAGCGCCATAGAAAGGTTTGGATCTGTATCGATAAAAATTGGGGCACTCCAAAAATGGAATTCTCCTCAAAAAGACTGAGATGTGTGCTCTCAGCTCCAGAGTGCTGACCCATATCCGCACAATATGAGTTCTAGGTGGTGCCCACATATCCATCTGGACAGGTTTCGATCCATCTTTTCAGGGACAAAATCCGCAAAATCGTGGATCACCATCGGCTCACTTTGACATCAAATCAGACATTGTCACATTGCAATTCTGCTGTCATTGTACTATACTTGATCTATTTATCAGATATATACTTGCAAATGTCTAGCATAGATGACATACTTGTAAAGGCTGGACATATATTGTGAGTCATACTATTTGTAAATGCTGGACATATTTTTTCTAGCCTTGCGTCCATGGATGTCCATGGCATGATTCGTGGGATCACAGCTGTGCCTTAGGAGAAAGCCAGCCACCATACCTGCGATGGCTCATTGTTGTATCAACTTTGCGAAGAGGAGAGGTCAACCAAAAGAACGATAATAATAGTACCCTCTGGTAATTTAACGTAGCTATTGAAAATGGCCATAGAAATAGTGGATTTTCCCATTAAAAATGGTGATTTTCCATAGCTATGTTAGTTTACCAGAGGGTATGTGATACTACATAATCAATATCAGTACACAACTCTTCCAATTCCAATGGGAAAATACGAGCAGCATATAGGCATATGATGATGGCATATGATGATGGCATATGGAGGTATGTTTGAAGCACTGCCTTTGCAAAATGTTGCTTCGCATGGTTCGCCCTGGGCACAGGGTTTTACCAAACCTGAAAGAATCATCATCAATCATCAAAGCTTATTGTAGTAAAACCCCATGCCAGGATGGTTTTCCAAATGAAGAAGTTATAGCCTTCAAAGCTGTCCAGCCCTGACAGACCTGGCTGCTTCTGACATGTCTACCATCATTTAGTAAAATTTATAGGAACCCCGGAACCCCCATTCCCATACTACTCCCATACTATTCCCAACAGTAGATCCCCTATTTCGTATGGGCAGTCGGAATTCCAGGAGCCTAAAATGGAGCTATCGTACCATATAAAGCCATTGAAATTGGGGGGTACATCCCATGAAATTTAGCCCATAGACCTGAAAAAGATTGTAGGTACCTCCAATCTACCCTCTGGTAAACTAACATAGCTGTTTAACATGGCCATAGAAATAGTTGATTTACCCATTAAAAATGGTGATATTCCATAGTTATGTAAACGTCTACCAGAGGGTAGGTTGCCTGTCAGGAACATCCCTGTCTTCGTTGAACTCAGCTACTCATCTTCAAGGCATTGAGGGAGGTCCCAGTGATACAAGGTGACGATAGGAGTGATCCTTGGCGGAAACAACGGCGGGCACCTGAAAATGGTGATACCCCAAAACCATAGGGGTTTCAATACTCAAATGGTCTAATTTGGGGGCACCCCTCTTTCAGGAAACACCCGTATATATCTATTTATATATATATATATATTACATGTATGTCGGGGTAAGTTCAACACATGCGTCTAGGCATATCTCTCTCCGAGATCTATGTGGGTGTGTGTATGTGTGTATATATTATATATATATGTACAAATGCGTGTGTGTGTGTGCGTGTGTGTGCGTGTGTGTGCGTGTATGCGTGTATGCGTGTATGCGTGTATGCGTGTGTGTGTGTGTGTGCGCGTTGCGCGTGTTTTCGCCGAATGCTTCATTCATACTGTATGCAGCATGAGCTTTGCCTCAGGTTGTCCAAAACATAAGCCTGTGTTTCTACCTGTGTTTTCTTCAGCCTTCTTCTTCTGGAACAAGTGTATCAAAACTTTTTGTAATAGGGATGCTGAACAATGGAAACGCAAAGTTTCAAGTTTCAGCCTCGCAAACAGACTGGCTTGATTTTTCCATGCGAGCAGTGCGCAAAAACTTTTGTCATCCCCTTCTACAACTTACAAGCTGCAAGTAAGCCTGTAGAACTATTCACCACAAGGGGTGTTGGACACCGTGCAGGCATTCCTGACTGACAGTTCTCTCTTTCTGCAAGTCAAGAGGCCCCTTGTCATGCAACCTGACGTGGTTCCTCCCTCTGTGACCGGTGGTTGGGCTACCCATCTGAAGAATATATCGAGTAGTCACTTGAGCGGCAAGAATCCGAAATCGGGATTGAAACCCGAGAAGCATTTGAAACTGCCTAAACCACTTATGTTGATGCAATAAAATCACCCCTCCAAAAAAAAGTCATATTTACAACCATTGTATCCATGCATGTGTGAATGGAAATGCCCATAACTCCATGTGACATGAGCATACAAACAAGCTCAATCCACAGTTGTTATGCTTCTCATTTCCCACGCAGAGCGAGAAAACAGCTGGATGACTCCGAAAGTCACATCAGAGGATACTCCAACTAAACTAGCTTGTCCCTCCTTAATGCAGACCATCAATTGGTGACTTTTGAGCCTCACACGTTTTTGAACAGCGCCACTTCTGATAGGCTCAGAGATTGCCAAGAAACTCAACCAGCAAAGAGTTGTAAAAGTCATAGGCTTTCCTTGGATTTGCACTAAGTCACTAAGGGCAGGAGCCACAAATGAAAATCAAACACAGCCCCAGTAGACACGGTATGTCTAGTAGTGGATTGGCTACCTGTTAATTTGATATGGAAATGTGTAATAGGAAAGTCATGCGACTCACAAGAGTTGTGAATCACTGAAGAAACCAAGAGTCTGGCTTGATAAAACAAATAATTGCTTATACCCTCTGGTAATTTAACATAGCTATGGAAAATCACCATGATTAATGGGAAAATCCCCTATAAATGGTCATTTTCAATAGCTATGTTAAATTACCAGAGGGTAAATTATAAAGGACAAATTCCATTTTGGATGGTGAAACGGTGAAACCCTCACTGAATTTATGGGTTGACCTACCTCAAATTTTGCTTATCCACTAGAATTTCACCAACTCCAGTCTCAGATTGTGGGTACAATCTGCTTAATATCCTTATAGTTGAGGGTACACCCCATGGTTTCGAGTTTCAACCGTCAAACAAACGATAAAACACATTAAAACACCCAAAAATCAATCCCTTGACTTACCAAATAGATGCCCCTTGTTGGTTAAATCCACCATTTCTTGATGCTTCCGTCAGCCTTTTCGTCACAAAAACAGGCATCGGATTCATCTTGCCTCGTCCCTGAGGCAGAAGCCTCGTATGACATGGCCATCAAGTGAAGATGCCCGGCAGATGGCAGTGGCTTATTCATGGTCATTCATGCTCCATATATGGAATATTTACCTACATTTACCCAACAAATGGCCCAAATGTAGGTAAATATACTATACATGGAGCATATGGGATGGTCATTCATGGTCATTCATGGCTATTCATGATTCTTGATTTGCATGTGATTGCGATTCCGAAGCGTTATGTCATGTTTTTTTTTGATGGCAATTCCATGATGATTGTAGTATCAGGGTGGTTCCAAGGTTGTCTACAAAAAAGTCAGTTGACCGGGCACACGGTGACCCATGGAGTAGCTCAGCCCTCCCCGGATCTGTTTTCGTCAGATTTTGTCAGTGCATCAAACCACATAGAAACGAGAAAAAATAGAAAACGGATGAGGATACCCTCCAAACCTTTATACATATTAAACTTTATAAAGCATGATTACAATATAACAAAACATGGAATGATCATAAGATGACACAGCATGATGGTAACATGATTACAAGATGGTAAACCGCGGTAAACCTACAATGTGGGCCTTCCTCCCCCCCAAAAAAAAAACTAAGTTGGTTTAAAACTAACCAGGGCTTTCTGGTCGATATGTGTCGATATAACTGTAGTTACTAATCTGTAGTTACTACTACACTTGGGGGCCCCAGCTCCACCTTGGTGGCCCGTTTTAGGTGCCTGGACCAGGAGATGGAAAAGCGGTAGGCACGCAGGCCACAGTCTTTCATCAGCCTCACGTCCTCGGCAAATCCTCGGATCAAACGGCTGCTTTCATGGTCATCATGTGAAATTTGTTACCCACTGGGAAACGTTAACAAAAAGCTATTGAACATGGCCATAGAAATAGTGGATTTACCCATTGAAAATGGTGGATCTTTCCATGGTTATGTGAACGTTTACCAGAGGGTAAGTGGATATAAGTGGATCATGTTTGGTGATGTTTGGTGATGTCCGTTCCAGTCGTCGGGACAGACGGCTACGGCTGCCAAGGTGCTGTGGTAATGATCACAGGCGTAGCTTCCTGTGTCTCCGTTCTGGATCTTGCCCGGCATGCTGCAGAAAGTATCCCAAATGCTCGGACTTCGTCCCTCCTTGTTCGCCTGACATGCACGGATGCAAATATGCATACATCATATAATAAATATGTCCATAGAATATATATATATAGTATACACAAATCATATCCATATTATATCTTATATATCCTTAAATATTTTTTTAATATTCTTATATTATATATATATATATATATGATATAACACACACATGTATATATATATATATACATATGTGTGTGTTAGCGTCTTGTTGTGTATTCCTCATGGGCTTCTCCAAGTGACAGCCCCTTCGATTTGGTAGGCCGCTGTGGCGGCTCCCCAAAGAAAGGTCTCCGGAAAGGGCAGCGCTTTGTCGTCCTTCACCTGGGACCATGGGACCGTTGGACCATGGGGAGTACGACATCACCAGGGTGCCAAGCCCCAGTTCGGAATCGCTAAGTTGGTGCCAAGAAGTCCAATTTCACTATGGTTTATAGGTGATAGATCTATAGTTTATATATGTTTTTATGGGATTATAAGCCATTTATAACTGGGTAATACGACAGTACTATAACAAGAATGTAACCGTTGCAGATTTATATATGGTTATAGTTGCTAATAGGAATAGTAATACCCACTGTTATGGTAACTATGAATAACTATGAATAAGTTACTTATATCCCTGTAATACGATAGTTATACTCCTCTATGGGTGCAGTAATATAATAATACTGTGGTATAAGTATACTGTTACTCATCTATATCCTCAGGAGAACGACCTTGTTATGTTATTACTGTTATATATGATGTTTACCTAAATTACTGTAATGACATATGACATATGCTTTGTTATGTTACCGTTTTGTTTGATAATATCACTGTTACAGTAATACAACAAAATTATTGGTACACTTACCATAATAATGACCATGCTGGCAAGACTTGGGGTTCCTGATATCTACGTGAATTGAATACAACATGATACAACATGATATACCCTCCAGCAAACATCAGTAAAACCATGGTGTCCCGTTCGGAAGAGGATCTACAAATTAGAGGCTTGCCATATTTATGTTGCTTTTCAGCAGGGTACAAGGTGGGGCGCCCTAGCTATAAGTTGGTTTGTAGCTCCATCCGATTATAGATATATCATGATATATCCACCTTGAACCCTACTTAGGCCTACTTATTGTAGTCAAAAATCAACTTAAACATCATAAATCAGCTATAAATCCCATAAAAACATCATTGTTCTTGGTCAAATCACCATTTTCCAATGGTTTTGAGCGGCCCCACATTGTAACTACAGCAACTGCAGGGAGCCAAGATGCATTCAGCAGAGTTACCTGAAGCTGCCATGAGCGATGGCACTTAGATGGGTGTTAGCAAATGGATACAGTAATTGGGATTTATCAGCAGGTTGGTTTAAGAGAAAATCTACAGGAAACCCGATATTTCATAGGAAAATCCATGGTTTAGTGGTTTATAACCCAACCAGATCTAACCAGTTAGCCAATCCCATGACCCAAAGTTGTAGCAGTAAGAGCAACAGCAATGATGAAAGTAATAAGAACAACAACAATCACGACTACGTTTTCTTGAAATATCAAGATGGTCATGCGGCCAGCATATATGAATGAATTTACATCGATATATAACCATATGAATCTGGTCAAAACATGGTGCATTGTTTATGGTCATCCATCCCATAATGGGAACCATTAAAATGGGTATGTACATACCTGACATACCTATTGATGGATTGATGACCATCCCCCAATGTATATAGGTATATAATCCAACTACACTGAAAAGCCAACATAACCAAAGGTGCATGACTGTGCACAAGCTCTTTGTCGAAGAGTGTCGTCAATACTCCTAGGCTCGGAAGGGGAAAAAGACCCTAAAAGCCATTCAGCTATGGAATAATCTCCATTTCTGAGAGGTAAATCATCGAAGTAAATCTATCAATGGACCATGCTCCATAGTCAGCACACATTTCGAGTTGTTTCTTGCTGATGATCTGGCATGCTTGATGAGAGTTGCCTCTCGGCAAAGGTTCGGATGTGAGTGAAAAGCTGCAACGTTTCAGAACTAGGGATAAAACATTATAATAAAATAATTAAACTTTGTGAAGCCAAAGCATGTTTCATGAAACAGCCGACTTAAGCAGCGACCATTTTCTGATGTTGGGACAATGTCTAGCGAGTCTAGCTCATCTGTCTGACGAAAAAGGTGCTCCGCCACCCAGAAACCATCATGCAAGCAAAGCACCGTTGTTGCGAAACCTGGTTCCGCCGACAAATCTGACCAGGTGCTGTTGCAAATGTAGTCAGCTTAAAGTCTAACAATGTCCCAAAAAGAAAAAAGGCAAGGATCAATAGGTTATATCATACATATTTATATCTACATAGTTGACATAGTGGGCCATGGTCCATTGCCATGTTTGCAGTGGCTCCAAGAGTCATAGGGCCCAAAATGTTCGGTGAGAGCTTTGGCCCAAGGCCTCACGGAACTCCAGGACTTGTCCAGGGTAGCCATGATTAGCCAATAGTTAGTTTCTAAACAAAAACTTTATACCATATATACCATATATATATATATATTATATCATAACTACCCCATTAATATACCATATATACCATACATATACCATATATACCATACATATACCATATTGTATACTGTATACTGTATATATATAATACCCCATTAATACCCCAATATTCCATGAATATTCCATGAAATTCCCACCTTTGGTGGTTTCTGCAAGATCCATTTCCCATGGCCGAAAGCTATCAACGGCTTTTCGTCAAGCAACAGGACCTTGGTTGCCGCTGTGACCTCCAAAGAGTGCGGTGGTTTCTGCAAGATCCGCTTCAGTGAGGCGACCTTGGAAGATCAGCTTGGGTAACATGAACATGTGTAAAATGATGGAAAAATCATGGAACACTGATCTAGAAATGGTGGTTTTTCAACATCGAACTGTTCCTTTAGAGGAGGGGTGTGCATATATAATTACCCTCTGGTAAACTAACATAACCATGGAAAGATCCACCATTTTCAATTGGTAAATCCACTATTAATAGCCATTTTCCATGGCTATGTTAGTTTACCAGAGGGTACTTTTGATTGTGTTATACATACATAAGGATATAGATGGGTAGACGCGAGCCAACGTTTCAGCGACCCAACGATGGCCCAGAGTCCACCAACATGTGACCAAAATGGGCTGACGTGGCTGACAGCGAAATCACAATGAAAACATACGTCAACTCAAATGAGACGTTATCCCCTCGGGGGGAAAACACGGACATCTTGCAAAAGATCACAATATATCACAATCTTTTGATCTTCCCGGAGCATGTCTGAAAGTTGCAGTTTTAAAGCACACCTGCAGACTTTCAATGTAAAACAGAGTTAAAACATGTAGAGGATGCGGTGCTAAAACGTCTGTAACACTTCGAATTCCACGCGTATTCAGAGGGTGATTCTCCGGTTTTTTTTTCCGAAGTATCTCCCTACAGTTCCATATACGTGCGTGTATGTATGTAGATAAGCATGTATACATTATATATATATATATATATATATATATCAATGAATATATACTATATATTATGCATATATCATATATGCATGTATATTGTATATATATATATATATGTCTATATGTTCTATGATATTCAATGCAAATTACAATATTGTTATGATCGTCTATGACTATAATCTATTAATCATATCTATACATTAACAGATATAATATATACTCACTGTGTATATATATATATACACCGAAACATCTGTGTGTCAAGCGGCCGTGGTCTTCTCCGGAACATCTAACTCGATGAGCCAACTTTCCTGCCATAGCCCCCACCGGGGCCACCACTGCTGGGTGTCGCAAGCCCTAAAATAAGGATATAGAAAAGTAAAATCCGACTGAAACACTGATGGTTTTACTATCTTTTTGCGGATTACTATGTGTATATATATATAAATATATATATATATATATTATATATACATATATGTATATACATATATCTATACATATATATATATATATATATTATATATATCTATACATAGTGAATTGGGTTCATAGTAAGCAGGTTCAGGGGGGAATAAAAAACATCTCCAACCACCAGCCAAACCTTTGTGAGGCAAGGTTGCTGCCCGTTGGGGGCATGCAGCGACAAACTGATCCAAGTAATAATCTCTTCACTTGGCGTAGTTGGGTTATCACAGTTTAGCAGCATCTTTTCCTGAAAAAAATCTCGAACATTGTCTGAAGTGTCATAATCATAGATTATTATAGGCAGCTATTTTGGGGATTTTTAGGCTACCTATAGGCTATTATAGGCTAGCTATGGGTATAATGTGGGTAAAACAATAATAAACCATCCCCCAGTCATCACAATAAATAGGATCATCCTATGAGACCCCACGGACTGGGATCAACTATGGTATCAACGGACTGGGATATCCTAAAAAAACTACGGTTAACTATGGTATCCTATAATTCATTAAGAATACTCTCCGCCCATTTCACATAGCTATTGAAAATGGCACATTTAGTTCGTTGATTTCCTCATTAAAGATGGTGATTTTCCAGTTCGCTATGTTAGTTTACCAGAGAGTATATCCCATTCGCATACCCTCTGGTAAACGTTTGACATAACTATATGACAAATCACAATTTCTAATGGGTAAATCAACTATTTCGACTGGGCCATTTTCAATAGCTTTTTGTATGTTTACCAGGCCGGGTAACTATTAACCATAAACCATAGATTATCCATATTTTCCATAGATTATCCATATATTAACCATAGATTATCCATAGATTATCCATATATTAACCATGATTATATAACCAGAGGGTAAATCCCATTAAAACCACCAAAACTGCAGCTCTGGGCTCGCAATTCTCAGCTGTGGAGCCCACGGTGACGCGCATGGCAGCCAGCCAACAAAAGGCGTGGCCATGCTACTAGCGAGGGGTCTAATATATATGTATATGGATATATATATATATATACCCTCTGGTAATTTAACATAGCTATGGAAAATCACAATTTTTAATGGGAAAATCCACTATAAATGGCCATTTTCAATGTTAAATTACCAGAGGGTATATATATATATTATGGGATATACTGCACATGCCACAATGGGGTGTACCCCCATAGCATCGGAGGTCGCTTGAAGGCTGCTGTTCGAACTGAAGGGGTGGCGTTCTCCGGTTGAATACGAACCATTTGACAAGTGATGATAACTGTCATACGTATGTATATGTATATATATAGAGAGAGAGAGAGGGAGAGGTGTATAATATATATACATGTGCATGATATTGTTCTTGGATTGTATCCGGCCATCATACGAGCGTGCGATGCGAATCGATGCGATGTGATGTACTGGAAATGGGTGCAACGCACCCTGCGTTGGAAGAAAAACAAACGCCTGCAACGAATGAGAAAACGCACCAGAAACCCAAGCCCTGAAAGCTTCGCAACTAGCAATGGGGCTTTCGCCTGCTGCCAACCATTTTTCCAGTCAGCTCCTACCCTTGGTATTGGCAACCATTCAAAAACTCATAAGTCACAATTATGCCAAGCTCATTTCTACTTGCTAACCCCAAGGTACAGGTATACTTATAACCATTTATGCGCCCATTTCTACTAGGGAACGATGATTTCTCATCACAAAACCTTCATTTTTTTCTTGGGGATTTCCCAGCTGGTCATGATTCCATGCTTCATTGAAATCCGTGGTTCATCTTCCATCATATTCCGAGTATTCCAGTCATATCCCATTCCCATTTCCATCATCCCCATCATCTACCCTCTGGTAAATTAACATAACTATGGAAAGATCCACCATTTTTCATGGGAAAATCCACTATTTCTATGGCCATTTTCCATAGCTATTTTGACATCACCAGAGGGTCCATCATCCCCCACGGCACATCGCGTCGGAGATCCGGGTCACCGCGCCCATTCCGTGCGTGAAGCGGGTGAGCTTCACCGACTCCGGGTCCACCTGGCGACGGAAACATGGCCAGCATGGGGAAAATCACCGGTATATTGGAGTTGAGATAAGGCCACTTATATATATATACATATATATATACATGTATGTACATATATATATATATATATAGTGATATGGTTAATGATTCTGAATAATGGTTAACATTATCAATGTCTTTACAACTTATAACCAACATTAACCAATAAACATTGAAGTTGAACAAGTTCTATGAATCACTGGCTTGATTACTGTAAGGACAATCTTAAGTGAAACATCGTGAAACCATGTTTTCTAAATTTCCCATGAATCCAGGGGTTGTCCTGCAATCTTTCCCACCAGTAGGGCCTGGTGCGAACTGGATGGGCTTCATGTTGTCACCATCAAAAACCATCATTCAACCAGCAAAGATATGGAACAAGATGAACAAGCCGTCAAAATGGTGGGTTTTGAAATTCAGAGCATCCAACTGTTCAAACTGGAAATTACCAACCAATGATTCCCTGACATAAGTCGGCATAAGGCAAATTTGAAAAAATCAGCCATGTGCTATCTATACATCATATGATCTAATATTTGGCCCAAGAATGGGATATACCCTCTGGTAAACTAACATAGCGAACTGGAAAATCTCAATCTTTAATGAGGAAATCAACGAACTAAATGGGCCATGTTCAATAGCTATGTTAAATTTCCAGAGGGTAAGCAATCAAAACAAAGGTCATCCAAATTGGGGTGTCTCCCCACCCTCTCGCAATGGTGGCCTCCTCTGCTGCCTCATCAGCCTGCAGCTGGAACTTCAGAAATCTTCACGGGGCATGTTACATGTTTTACAAAGTGGGAAATGGAAACAACATGATCCAGCTGAAAGAAAAAAACACATGGTTGTAGAATTTAGACGAAAGGAAACCAACCAACAAATCCCAAAGGGCATTTAATCAAATGCTGGATAAGTGCGATCAGACGCGGATATCACTATTGAATGCTGTTGTTTTCCACTGTTGAATGCTGTTTTTTATTAATATGATGGATGTCTCCAAAAACATTGCAATCCCAATGCCATAGCATCCCAGCAAGCAACGATGACTATAATGACTGGTGCTCATACTAAACATCATCCCAGCATTCCATGGTAGTAGCAGATTTCAATGAATTTCATAAACCACAATTGTGGATGGCTTATGGCATTGGGTTTACCTCACTAATCTTATGAAGCCCCGTGCCTGCGCGTCCGGCATGAGCCTGCGCATCTGCCAGGGATTATCAAACTGCCAGATGCCCTCCGGTGAACCAACGTAGATATGGAAGCATAGGCCCATGGATTTCCGTAGCTGCCATAGCTGCCCCTTGGTCTCCTTGAGGGTACCTTGAAAAGATGATGAAAGAACAGTTGAACGCAGGGGAAGTTATAATGCCATACTCATCAGAAATGCAAAGAAACGCCACATCGATTTCTGCGTTCTGCTGCCCAGTCAACTTCTTCAAGAAAACACACGATCATTCCTGAATTCACCCGGGTGAACCCTTGGCTTTTTCACATCAAAATGACTGGTGGCCTCTGGGTGTTCACCAATGAACATCCGCCCATCCTGGCATCCCAAACATGATCTTCTTAGTGATCTTTAGAATTTTGCTTGGTTCATACCCCCAAAAGCTAAATATAGCTAAATAATGCTAAATAAATAGACCTATGTTGAATTTCAAAAAACCAACCCATGCTTGCAGGTCCAACGTCAATTTTGGCCCAGCCTCAGCACTGTTTTAGCCAAGACCTTCGCCGCATGGTCTACCTGGCGCCATTTTGTTTTGGTAAGAATTCGAACCCAACAATACAAGGGTCATAACCATATATATATATGTGCATGTATTTAAAAATCCTGGTACCTAAATTTTCAGGTTCCGTGTTGCCCCACTCTGTTTCGCCATGATATTGTTTTTAAATTAATTTGAAATCTTGTCCATGTTCATGTTCAAGAAGCTGAAACTTTTTCTTCGTATCGCGACCTAAGCCGGAAAAAATCAGCTGGATTCGGCTGGGGAAATCGCACAGAATGATTTGGGCACGGATCCACATTAGCTTCAAAATAGAAAGGAAATGCGAAAAATGACGGGTGGCCCCTACAATGTGGGGCCCCTTAGATGGCTAAGTTGGTTTACAACTACAATAACATACACTAACCATCAATTTATGATAAACATATCTATATAGTATTCTATATTATATGGTAAGATATATCTATAATATATTTCTATTTACCATAAATATATCTATTATTCTATATATATATATAAATCAATTTATGGTAAATATATCTATAGATAAATATATGGTTATCTATATCTATATAGTTATATATTCTACATTATATACTATCTATATGGTTATATATACTATTCTATATCTATATATCAATTGATGGTTAGATCGAATAATAGACCAACTTCATAACATCTTGTAGGCCTGGCATGGCCTGACCCGTGACCTTTCTGCAGATGCCTCCTGCGTCGTACTTTCTCGTCCGAGTGTGAAGCGACATGTTCCCATGGCCCAATCCTGCAGCTGGTGATCAGGTGATGAAGCCTGGAGTTTTGGCACCCCAAAAATGAACTCACCAAATACATCCAAATACTATCGAGCATTCTTCCAGCTGATTGGGTTTTTTCCCCTTTTGTTTCTTTTGAAAAGGATGTTGATACGCTTCGGCAAGGGACTCCACAGGAAAAATGACCCAATGAACATCTGTCAGCGCGCGAACGGAGATCTTCCACAGGATTTGCTCCCAGTGGATTCCCCTATGTCTGGTGGATTTACCCATGGTCTTCAGCAAATTCAGCTCTTCCCATTGACAATTTATAGATGATGGCCCACGTATATATAATGTGTATATATAATTATATATATGTATATACACATACATATATACATACACACATATATATATATATATACACACATATGTATATATATATATATATATATTTATAGTGGATTTTTTCATATGTTCCCATATGTTCCCATATATGTCCCATTCAAACCTCCATATTTTCCTTTTTCAGATTTCCCCTCCGCCACGGTTCACCACTTCTCGGCACCTTGCTGACTCCCATGGCCTGCGGTTGATATCTGTTGATATTGGATAAACAATCTGGGTAACCCTCTGGTAATTTAACATAGCTATTGAAAATGGCCATTAATAGTGGATTTTCCCACTAAAAATTGTGATTTTCAATAGTTATGTTAAATTACCAGAGGGTATTGGATGTTGGATATGGGTAAATTATAATATTTCACCAACCTGAATTAAGGCCATTTGGGGATGATTCCGCTTACTAACCATGATTTCCAGTGAGGTCGCAGTGAGGTCGCAGTGAGGTCGTTATAATTTACCCAGAAAAATATGAGCATTGAAATATTGGATGTTGATTTGGATAATTAGACATTTAACTGTTGATATTGGATGTTATATGATGTTATGTAATTTTTTGGATTAAATTTGTCATCATCCATCAATTTAATCAGTAGATTGGATGAAATTGCTATTTTTCAAAGCTATCTTAGTTTACCAAATGGATTTATACTTGATTCTTGACTGTTGTATATATACTATAGAAATATAACTCGTCTGATCCGTACAGCTCCCGGAACCAGCTCTGATCGGCCAGGAGATTGGAGGATTTGGAGGTGGTTTTTGCGATCAGTCGGAGCAATTCTATGGAACACTCAGCGGAGGAAATAACAAGAATAACATTACCATACATTACCTATATTACTTAATAATGAGTAATTAATATGATATTATATAACCATCAATAGTGGGATAAACTTATTGAGTCTATGAAATTCCATCGCTAGATGCATGATAGATGCATCCTATCATTGACAGGCCTTGGGTATGACAAAGCTCAACTGTTGAGCAGGCTGCGAGTCCTAATCTCATCCCCTCGCATTCAAAGACTTCTGAAAACTCCGTTAAGTCTTCAATCACTGCCCTTAGTGGTGGGAATTATCTCATATAATGGATATTACATACCGTACACACACATATATATATAACTGGTTGGTGGTTTCAACCCTCTGAAAGTATTAGTCAGTTGGGATCATTATTCCCAATATATGGAAAAATAATCCAAATGTTCCAAACCACCAACCAGATAATGATGGTTTATTTTGTTGTCAGTAATGATTGATACTGGTGATTGATGCCTCTTAATGGAGTATAAACAACAATTAATAAAACATAATAAAACTAAGTATGATGGATTTCCCATCAGATGATCCACCTATCCTCACCGGCCTCGAGCACATGTGACATGTGCACTTCATCACCTCGCGAAAGGATGAGACTTGCTGCAACACACCCCAGAAACATCTGCCTATGCCTAGATTCATCATCATCATCATCATCACCATCATCATCATCATCAGATATCAGAGATATCATGTCTACATAAACCTCATAGTTTGGATTGACAGTTGGATGCTTCGGGCGATATTATCTTCACGAGTTATCTGAAGACAGGGTGATCCGTGTATCGACCCCCCCCTTCAGGTGACGCCTCAAAAGAAACAGGGTGATAATGGGAATATATCGGAATCCATAATCAGTGAATCTTCATGAAATAGATCATGAACTAGATGAACAAACATCAATGATCTGCATTTATGGATCAATAACTGCGTCAATAATGGATTTAAAAAAAAAAAAACTTTTGATGCCAACAAGCCCAGGTGCTGTGGCAAGCCGCCCCTGCGGAAGCTGCGACCTCATCGGCTACCTGCGCCACCCATTTTTTGTGGGAATCCCATCACAATCACCTACTGAGTAGGTTTTTTATTACCCGCAAACCATGGGAATTTCGTATGGTTTTTGCCACTTCAAATGCGAATTTGAAGAACAGATCTGGGCCTGGGGTTTTGTTTGGAGCCGAAGATCGGGGTTTAATATAAGGATTTTAATGGTGGTTTTCATAGGATTAGAGTATATGATGTGCAGTCCAGAATGAGAATGGTGTAGGAAGTGCGACAACGTGGGGGAAGGTGGTTGAATTCCCATGAGCTAGCCTGTGGTATTCCTGAGGGACGCTGAACAAGTTCATCACATTACAAAGTTCACTATAAATAGCTGGGCATACCATAAAACAGTACATCAATCATTGTACCATCCCTTAAATCATCCAAAGATGGAAAATCACCCGCCTTCGATACCCTTCAATCATATCAATGTTGAGTAGGATATTATACTTTAATGTTTAGAAGCCATTGAAATATACCTTCCATTCATATGGGTTTGTCTGAAAATAGGGTATATTCCCAATTATAGCCATTTAATAGGGATAATGATCATGAACCATTGGGTTTCGGGGTACACTATTTTCAGACACACCCATATCAATGATCAATGATCATTCCCCATCAAAACCAATAAGAAACCAACCACCACCAGTGGCCACTGGCGCCTCCGAGAGCAAGGTGTTCGCCTCAACCTGCGGGGAATGATCCCAACTGAAGCTCTGTAAGTCTGTAAATGTTTGATTTACCCTCTGGTTATGACTAACATAGCTATTGAAAATGGCCATTTGTAGTGGATTTTCCCATTAAAAATAGTGATTTTCCATAGCTATGTTAGTTTACCAGAGGGTAACCATTAGGGTCGAAGAGTCTACATCTAAAATGTGCCATTCCAACGCCTTAGATTTGTTCGAATCGTCTGGGGTATCCACATGTTCTGCATGGTTAATCATGACCAAAGTCGGTCCTTTTATTGAACCAAACGAAAGATGTGCTGGGATGATTCGATATTGAAAATGTAAGCATAATTGCAACAACAAATTAGCAACTGTAGCTGCGTCTGTTGCCAGTGATGTTTGCAAACCTTGCGGCCAAACCTTTCCGAAACTCCTTTGGCCGTACCTTTTTATGGTCCTTTTGGAGCGGGGTCTGGCGAAGGTATTATCATCCCAGTCTCATTTCACATGTGGCCATGATCGCCAGAATTTCCAGTTTGACCGTCAAAGTACTTTGACCTGGTTCTTACACGTTTTACCTGATCCATCTCTGAGACTGCTAATATCAACCAATCTTTGTGCGAACATCCGCATCCGCCTTATAGAAGGAGGCAGACAAGGTGTTCGGAAGCCGTGCCTTCGGCGCCAACCATGGGACGGTTGCCATCCAAATGGGCTGGTTCCGACATCCCAAAACTGGTTGTGGGACGTTGAAGGGAAAGCCCTGGATCCTCTAGTGGCCAAGCTGGGGAGGATGCCGCCAGTGCGGTCTATGGCTAGTGTGCACCAAGCAAAGTTGAGCTTGGTTTCATCACAGCGGAAATCTTGGATACCCTGAAACATATATATATATAAATATATATATATACATGTGTGTGTGTACCCTCGAAGTCAGAAGTCCTAATTATCCGTGAAATGAGTTTACCAAAGACCTAAAGACGTCACAAAAGACCCAAATAAGGACCCAGGGTATAATAGCCAATAATAGCTATAAATTTATACGTTTTTGAATTCTTGTGCATCAAGAGTATCCAGATTGAAACCCAAATTGTTTCCCATTTTTTTGGGGGGATCCAAAATTTTGCTGTAGCGAAAAAATGAAATCAGTTGAAAATTCTGGTACCCTGTCGACGCTCTAGATAGGCGGTTCCACGGTTTGTCCACGGTCAGGTCTGAAATTGTGCATAAATTGTGCATCAAAATATATTGTTATGCTCGATTGTTTCTCTTCAAGAATTTGTGAACATATTGAATAAAATGATATGTCTCTTGGCCATGCACATCTTGGACCCTTGCTGCAGCAGCCTTCCCTGGGCAGGTCTATGATGCACAGGGTGTGTATATACATATATACACATGTATATTATATAGACGTGTGTGTACAAGTGCGTGCTACAAAGTTTCTCATGAGTTTATGTAATATAGATATGTGTAATATATAGATATATATATATATATGTGCATATATTACATATATTATATTAAGTATATATATATACTCTATTATATTATATTATATATATTATATATATAGTTATCTAGTATAATCTATATCTATATTCCATGTACATATATAATATAATACAATAACGTATGTGTATATATATATGTATATTATATATGTACATTATATATATATATACATTATATATATATACGTATGTATAGGCAGTATACATGAACATGTTTATATCTATATACCTATTGATGGCTCAAAATTACATGGCCATCCCTCTCCGGCCTCTGCTGGGCCATTCTGTCGCATGAGGTGTGCCTGGATATATCCATTGGGCAGTCAAAAAACCAGATATATCCATGGATAATGGGTATAATGCTGGTGAAGATCCATGGCTATACTAGGCTATAATACTATGATGCTGGTGAAGTTCATTTCCCACGCATTTTCCTAGATCAAAATGGAAAATCTCCAACTTCTACTGGCAAAATCATCTATGAATGAAGATATTTGAGCGGGTGATTTGATTTTCCTGTCAGGTATGTTGCTGGCGAAATTCGTCCACTTCCCAAATCAATCAACGTCAGAATTACTGTGAGCCAACATGAGCCAGCTTCAATATCTCTTAACATCTTTTAGTCCAGTTTCTCTACAATTTGCATCAATTTCGTCATCATCGGAATGCAACCCACGGTTTTTTGTGGCTAAAAACCCGAGCTTCCGGACGCTAGATCCCAGACCTGCGGGGTAGGTCGTTAGAAATTGTTAGAAGATTTCAGTGAGATATACCATCTTAGACCATCTTTTGAGATACAAATGATCATATATAGTTATAATTTATAAAAACATTTTTTTGGCGGGACGGACCACTCTCTCTCTCTCTCTCTCTTTTCAAAACAAAAACAAAAGTGGGGGGATGAACAACGTTAAACATCCTGCCTATACCCAGAATTCTGGATGTGAAGGGGAACCAGGGTTTTGATTCGCAACCATAAGTTAGATACAGACCATCTTTATAAATGATGAAGGATATATACCCTCTGGTAAACTAACATAACTATGGAAAATCACCATTTTTAATGGGAAAATCCACTATAAATGGCCATTTTCAATAGCTATGTTAAATTACCAGAGGGTATATATTTTGACTTTGACTACTACTCCCTAGTCGGCGCAAAAATATCCACTGTCAGAAACTGAGACTCCAGGAGCTGCAGAACTCATTGCGCTGGCCATGTTTGATGATCTTTGCGCTGGCTCTCCAAAGGCTTGGTATGGCTTGGTGGGCAAGTTGCTATCTGATCAGATCTGGAATGATAATCTCCTCAGCTCCTCTGAATTAAAGCCATTTCGGGGTGTTTCCCATGTAAAATCCATCTTTGATGATGACATTTGGTGGCAACGGCATTACGCTTTGCCCAGATTTCCCTCTTCAGATGGGCCTTCAATAAGTTTCTGGTGTAACCTGCCGAAGTTGCAAGGGATGGAGCTGTTACAATTGCATGGGTTACCCTCCGGTCATCAAACATGGCTAGCTGGGGAATCCCTATAAATGTGCATTTTAATGGGAGAATCATCTATTCTACAATAAAGAGGGGGTTCTTGCTATGTCTGATTACCAAAACGTAAAGATGGTTAAAGGGAAACTTCACAGAAAAACAGGAAGTTCTACCATTGCCATTTGCATCTGTCGGAGATCTAGTTGGATTACTGAGCTCTGGCCACCTCAATTTACGTGACGACTGTGCCTGTTCCATAGGGCCAGAGAACGTTGGAAAACGAGTCAGTTTCTTGTGGGGGATGAACGCTTTTCAGGGCCTAAATTAGTTTAGGGGATGGTGGCGCCTCATCTATTCAATGGCCATTTCATGTACCTAGACTGAAGGTAGACCATAGAAGGCCATATTTTCGGGGTATATCCCCTTACATAGTCCCTTCTTCCATTTGGAACGCCACAAAAGGAAACTACGAGCCTATCCCGCATCTCCTGCATGTGTTTCTGATTCCTGAGCTGCGTCAGGGGTGGATTGGTCAAACGAAGCATCTGACACTACGGGGGCATGAGGAAATACAGACATTGATAACAATAAACAAATAAATAAATAAGTAAGTAAATGAATATAACTAAATAAATAAGTACATGTATATGTAAATATATATGTACAAAAATAAACAAATATATATTATACTGCATATACAATCATATATATATTATGTATATATATGTATTACACCGTATAATATATATATATATATATATTATCATAAGTGTGTTTAATAATGTATAGATCTTAAGAACTCAATAAACAATCCCATTCCGGTCGCAACGTCTGGGCATCCCAACTTTGGGAGATCCCGGGCAGCGATTTCACAAGCTTTGCCCAGTCCAACCTCTGGTGAAGCGATTCCAATGGCTATACCATTACCATCTGGTTATGACTAACATAGCCATGGTATAGATGGCCCATGAAAATAGATGGTTTACCGAACTTAAACATGGTGATTTTAACCATGGCGAACTGTTAGTCATAGCCAGATGGTATTAACCATAGATTGACTATAGATTAACCATAGACTAACCATAGTGATAGTGTGAAAGTAATAATAATAACTATATTGGGATAGTTATAATATCTGGTTGGCGGTATACCTACCCCTCTGAAAAATATGAAAGTCAGTTGGGAGTATGAAATTCCCAACTGAATGGAAAAATAGAAGCCATGTTCCAAACCACCAATCAGATATAGAAAGGTCTGTGGACAATATGAGGCAGTGCTATGAGTAATGTGGGTAAAACAATGCCATAAACCATCCCCCAAATCATCACCATTTTTATAGGTGGCATAAGCCATTCCCAGTTATGGGTGGTTTATGACATTGTTTTACCCACATTACATAGTGTGAAAATCCCCCCAAAAAACAATCGCCAATGAAGCGCCTCGAACATCGTAGCTTTCAGCTGACAAACTCAATACGTGGAAGACTATACAGCCCTCCGTCTTCGATTGGCGTGTAACTTGCCAAGTGAGGATGCCTTCAACCCATCAGTCATTGGGACTCATCATCTCACATTAGATTATATTATAATTATATAATAAGAAATCATGGAAACAATCAAAAATGCATCCAAGTAACTGACAATGGCAATGTGTCCAAATCCCAGGGTGGCCCATTTCTGCAGCGCTAATCTGCTAATTCCATGGGCTTTGCCAATTTGGCTAACCAGGAATTACCCAATCTGATGCAGCAAAGCAGCAATGTGTATCACATTCTCCGTACCTTGGGCCAGACTCTCCGTCCGGTCAAAGCCAGCCCAGATCCGTTTTTTTTGCCTTGGTTGTATAGCCGCTATATAGCAACCTCCCAAAAAGATAGAAAAGTAAAACCCTACCAAAAATAGTGACGAATTACTTTTCCTATCTTTTCCGGGGGTTATTACATGTAGCAGTTCTCTTGCCATTTTCGCATGATTTTGCTCGTCACTTCGCATAACCATCCCATTTCTACGGTGTGTTCTTTAAAACATACAGTAAGTCTGCGTGAACAATGTTTGAAACCAACAACCATAACCAACATCCATCTGATTGATTGATTATATGGTTATTAAAAAACGGAAACACATACGCAAAATCATGTAAATGTCAATATTCTTTAAATATCTCCAAGAAGATCTCCAGTTTGTTGCTGCGTACATAGCATTTCCTGGCTGAATTACGAATAATTGTAGATATCCCAATTATATCCCAAACATATTAAACATATCCCAATGATATCCTTATAAATCCTTAATGAGGTAGACCCAATGCCATTTGCACCATCCCCAAGTCATCACCATTTTTCTGGATGCTATGGTTACCATCCCCCCAAATGGTAGTGTTATGATTGGGTTTAACTCAGTATTCCACGCATATACCATCAACATCCCATTATATCCCAGCTATATCCCAAACATACAGTAGATGGACAAATTATAAAAACCCCGCATCCATGAGTTGTAGACTACCCCCTGTGCCCCCAAATTTCAACGTTATGGTTTCGTATCTTTGTTTCTGATCTTAGGGTTTGATGTATTTCGTCCATTCGAAGGAGCGAAGCAAACCAAAAAAACAACATTGTAATTGGGGGTGCGGGGGGTTATTGGATTACAAGGGTTTGAATAATTCGTCCATCTACGGTATCACACGTCCCAAAAAGATCTCCAATTTCTTGCATCTTATTAATGATAATCATACCCCATGTATATCCCAAGTAATGAGGTTAAACAATCATGAACCATCCCCCAGTCATCACCATTCTTATAGATAGCATAAGCCATTCCCAAATGAGTGGTAATTTAACATAGCTATGAACAATTGCCAATTGATAGTTGATTTACCTTTTTTTCCACAATGGTGATTTTCCATAGTTATGTTAGTTTACTGGAGGGTATATCCCAAGTATATCTGAATGATATCCGATATCCCAATGATATCCCTAGCTGCTGGGCTTCCCCGGCTGGCTCGGCGCCCTGCTTCCTGCCCAGCACCGTGCAGCAGCGGCGGTAGATCCTCGGAACTGCGGGGTTTCTGCGCCAAGTCGTGGAGAGTTCACCATGGGTTTTGGTTGGAAAAATCGGCAGAAAAACATCGATTTTAACATGAGGAAACTTGGAAACACCAAAGAGGTTTTACAGAAAAACATTGGAAAAAGTATTGAAAAAGTCATGGTTTGATGGGCTTTGATATCCTTTGATCCAGATTCTGGACAGGAATGGAATCATTTGTTCCGAACAAACAGCGCCAATAGATACCACGCCCTCAAAAAAGTTCTTCTTGAGCCGGTCCGTTAAATTTCCCTCACACAATGGCAAAGAACAACGAAGTCCGCAGTGAAGATCTGGAATGACCTGGATGAGCCTCTAGGAATGTGGGCTGAACCCACACATCCCATCGTTTGCCAAAAGTGAAGTTCATTAGGATACAGTATTGGAGATCCTGCGGATCAATGGGGATCCGTTTCCTTCCCCTCAGAAAACTATTGGTTCAAATCTTGTGAAATATGTTCAAATTAGGATCATGAAGGTCAAACGGGATGAGTGGTAATGACAGCGGGAACGTTTCGTTGATCTCGATCATGTTGTGGGCATGTCTATCCACCCCATGACTGGTGCCCATCAATCTCTAACCACTCCAACCTCCATCATACTATGCAGTAAAATGGAATAGCCATGGAATGCTATGGAAAATCACAGTTGTTTTGTTTTAATAGATAAACCAGCCATACACTGGCATACGCTGGCCATCGATACCATACCTATAATGTTAACTACTAGAGGATAATCCAAATAATCCACCATTCCCGAAGTCTCCTTTCGTCCAGCTGAGCGGCTGGAACTGTGCATCTCCTGTATAAGGCCTGCAGTGACTGGGAATCAGTCCCGAAGAATACCCGAAAAGGCAAACAACAATTCAACAAACCACAGTTTACCAAACAACTGCTTCTTCAAAGTCATGAGCCAAACCGAAAAAACAGAACTAATTTACTAATTAATTAGTTGGAAGCACAGGAAGATTACTTGGACTACCTAAGCCACGTAGATTACTCTCTCTCCACGACCCTCACACAAAGTCCTGGGTTCAACATGGGTCACCCTTCCAGCTTGGTTCTGCTGAAACACAACAATTCCCATGATTCCCTCGCCCGTCTCTTGCAGCTTCCGTCTAGACTCCTTGCATCCAAGCTGCGCCAACCCCTTTGGGTGCATAAAGCTTATGCCCTGCAATGGTCAGCAGGTCTACATCCAACCTGGTTGAGCCGTGTTGCGGAACAGCGGATCCGGACAACGCGGGATAGCCTGGATCTTGCGAATTTGTGGGGTTGAAGAAACCCGATTCCAAAATGCACAAGCGAGGTGGGCAAAAGTCAAGTAAATTCAATGGGGGTCCACCGGATTCTGGTGCAAGACAACTTATGGTTCTCTCACCCTCTTTTAGTCTCAATTTATAATCTGCCTTTTGTATTTCCAAGTTCTTAGTCCTTACTGGCCATGATTGGCTGTATCATTGGGTTGGTTTGAGAGAAAAACAAACAACATACATATAATCAACATATACTTCTTTACACTTCCCCCATGAAAGAATAGAGGACTATAGCTTTAACTTTAACCCAACATGCTACCTGCGATCAGCGACTGGTGCAGCATCCACAGTGAGGCGATACATGGAACCGCTAACTTCATATTGGAGTTGAGCCCCAGTGTCACTGGCTTGGATATTGCAGAGGGGATAATCTAATACTAAGCAAAAACCTGTTCATCAACGTGTGGAAGCTCATGGCCAATCTTAGATACCCTTCAAAAAATCAAATCTTTTGCTGGTTGGAAATGATTGCCCCATTTGTGACAAAAGCATAGGAAACCTCAAAGGATTAAACATGATTAAACAACACATCCAGTCGGTTTACCCCGAACGGCTCTCAAAGACAAGCCACTCCTTCACGTTCACTGGAAGCTTTCCCAAGCTCCTGAAAGCTTTGCACTGAGAAGATTTGAGGATTCAAAATCACCCTGTCATTACGGACATGGTGTACACTAGGCATGTGCTTATATATCCAAATCTATGTGCACGTATATTTATATTGTATTCTGTGTGAAAGTAAATGTGCACATATACGCACGTGTATGTGTATATATATATAATTATATATATATTCATCTATCTATTTGTTCATTTGCTAATCCCTTTCCCAACTACAAGTCTTTCCCATGGCCCCATAGGTCCAATGCTAAACCGATGGCGGGACGGCTCATCCATCCATTCAGCTACTGGGAGACCATTCTTCATCTTGCGAACTGGGGATCATCATGCAAAAAAATATCCAGCAAAACTATTGTGTTTGAAACAAGCAGTGATTGGTCATAGTCATTGGTCATAGTCATAGTGGTCATTGTAGTTCCGCCTTCAGTTTTTTTTGTTCCAATATCACGGCATTTCCCACTGATAGTTTGATCCAAGCATCTGTGAGGCATCGCAATGCATAAAGACCTCAAGAATGTTGTGAGGGTGGGGCCATGTATGAAGTCTCTGTTGGAAAACCTGCAAGTTTGGATCCCTTTTGCAAGGTTCTAGAAGGCCAAACCGCATGCCCTTTTTAACGGCGGTACTTGAACTTTTGCCTCAACGACCGGGAATATGCCGGTTACCTGGGGGCGCCAAGGGTTTCCCCTCATAATTTGGAGAGGTCGCATATGGCCCCGTGAGTTCTGAGGGCTGGGCTCTCTTTGGAGCTTTCCTGGACATGGCACCCCGAGGCAAAATAAAGAAAGCAACAGGCACCGGCAAGTTGTAAAATTGCAGGACGATTGTATATTATACACATTCTTTCCAGGACAAAAAAACATGCCTATAGAATTCTAGAGATGTCAAGCACAGGAGAGCGCCATAGTGCTCACAGATATCTGGAGGATCATGCTCTGCAGAACTTCAAAACTCACGACCCCCCAAACAAAAAACTTCCGGTCGAAAATCCACAGGCCCCGCCTTGCCCGCATGACAATCTCCTTAATGGGCTGCAACGCACCCGTTTCGTTGTTCGAATGCCTCGGCTTCTGATGTCTCAGCAATTCATGCCAAGGCTGCCAAGGGTTGCTGAGATTCCCATTAGTATTATGTAACGGTACTCCCGGTAATGACACTCATAATGTTGCAAGAAACTGGCTCGGTTCAAAACCCTCTGTGCTAACATATACTACTCTCTGGCAATTTAACACAGTCATTGAACCTATAAGTCATTATTTGTAATAGCTAAGTCATCTAGACTTGGGCCATCTATACTAATGTGGGTAAAAAACCATACCAGTACCACCTATTTATGCTGATTTGGGGGATGGTTTATTATTGTTCTACCCATATTATATGCTAAATTACTGAAGGGTCACTAATCAGGGTCAACATCAAGGTCAGATGGTCAAGTCGCATGATGCTGATGCAAATCGTCCTGGGAGTCAGTGCGGCCTGACAAGATCGGCTGCAAGGGCGTGGCAGGACATATGCGGAAACATGTGGAAAATCATTGCAAAAATAGCACTAAAAAAATACAATATATTTACTGTAAAAAAATGATCAAGAATGAACATATGGCAGGAAGACTTCACTTTGGAGAGCCAACTGCCACACAATAAAGCTTCCTTGTACAGACTAAAATTGCAATCAACTACCATGGGCTACAAAATGCTGGCCTTTTTCGACCCAATCAACGTTCATCAAAATTGCAATGGGCAGAGAACTGACATGAAATCGTGCAGTGTGCAACCACTACAGAACAAACAGACCCTGGTTTCGACAATTTTCGATAATTAGGATATACTTGATTGCAAGGTGGTGGCAAACCCAATAATAAACCTACCATTTGGGGATGTTTTATACTACCCATTTATGATGAATTTGGGGATAGTTTTTTGGGTTCACCGCATTAGGATGACCACAACTGGGTCGATACCCCCACCTCTACAGCGTCCGGGCTCACCATGCCTTCAGAATCCACTGGCAGGTAGGTTACCTGCGCAGCAAATGATTGGCCGCACGTTGGCTGAACTCAAAAATGCTGAACTTAAGTCGGATTTTTGGCTACCGCTCTGGAGAATTGATCAGAACCCCATGAATTCCCAAGACTGATTTGCAGTACAGCGACCTAATCGTTGCAACTACTATGTTCGCCATCTTACTGGCTGAAAAGTCATTAATTAACAAACCGATCAAGGTGAGTAATGAAAACATTCCTGCACCTTGAAAAAAACGGGAAGCTCGAACACATTCGAACACTAATCACCCAGCTTCCGAAAGGCAAAGTTGTCAGCTCAAGTGAGTGGATCTACATCGCGGATGTTTAGTACGGAGCTATTTTCTGCGGTGCTGTTGGCAAGCTGTTCGCTGGTGTTGGCCCAAATAAAAATCCTTGCGAATTGCTGTTCTTTCATTGGGGGTGTTCCCTTACCAGGATGTATATATATATATATATAATTCAGCTCGATGGCAGTTGTTCTTGGATCCATTTACAAATTGATCAGAAGGATAAGAACTACCGCCGTACTGTGGAGAGTATGGAAAGAATTCAGCGGTAGAGATGACCAATATGAGGGAGTGATATCATGAACGGTGATAATCATGGGGGAGAACATCCTGCGAACAGGTGAAACTGCGAAAATAGAAAGGAACAAACAGTTTCGAGGTTCGGGTTTTTCACGTATATAACTGTTTCTAACACTTGTGGCAACAGCATTGCTTAGATACACAAAGGGTTTGCCCTGGCGGCAAGCGATGCTTCTCAGGCAGCTCCCCAGTCTGCCCTTGGATATCGTGGCCCAAAGATCGCAAATCAGAAACACATGAACCAACGCACATGCTTTCCCCACAATTGGGATGGTTTCGCCGAAAAACTGGTGATTTTTTGCCCCCAACACTTGGACATGTGGGGATTTTCATGAACTTACGGCATTTTTTTCTGGTCCAAATCCCCAACGGCGGATCAAGGGCGCCTGGCAGCCTCGCCGCTCCAAAGCTTTGCACACCTCCAAGACGGCCACGTGTTCGCTGGCCTTGCTGGAGGGTGAACAGAAGGAAACAACACATGGACAGATCTGGTTGATTATACCCTCTGGTTATTTAATAGCCATGGAAAATCACCATTTTTAATAGGTAAACCATCTATAAATGGGCCATTTTCCATGGCTATGTTAAATAACCAGAGGGTATATCATAAATGTTATCAGCATTGCTATTTCATTGCTATTTGTTTGAAACATTATTGTTTTTATTGTTGTTAATGACTAGGTAAATACATATGTTGTGCTCACATAATATACATATGTACGTATAAGTTTTGTATATTATAATATGATATACTATAATATAATATAATAGAATATAATATATAATATAATAAAATATATAATATAATATGATATGATATATAATATAATATAATATATAATATAATATAATATAATAAAATATAATATAATATTATATAATATAATATATAATATATAATATATAATACATAATAAATAATATATAATATACTATACTATACTATAATATAATATAATATAATATGATATGATATAACATGATATAAAAAAATATGATATAATATAATATAAAATAATGTAACATTATATAACAATATAATATATATATATATAGACACCTGCACTCGTTGCAAATATATCATAAATGCAGCATGTGTGACACTGGACACAGGGTGAGATTCTTCAACAGCTGAGGACTTCAGCAGCCGGTCATCAGCATTTTTATAGGGTTCCAACCATTCCCAAAATGGTTGGTCTATGGCATTGTTTGACATACATTAAAATTAAAACTAATTTTGGGAGAGTTACCTAAGAAAGCACTGGTTATTCCATCGGGCTGGCGCTGGCCTGGGTGATGAAATGTTGCCGACCTAGGAACAGCTGCGGATTCACCCCAACGGCAAGAAAGACGACATCAGCTCCAAATGCCACAAAAAATCTGGGCACCCAACCTTCTGTCTCACCAATCTCAGCCAAACCCTTGAGAGCCTCGGAAAAACCGGGGTGAAGATGGCGAACAGGCTCTGAATCTGTGACATTTTAGGAAGGCTACCTACGCCCAGGCTGTTTGGAGCCTGCAGTCTTGAAACTTCCTATTAAATGCAATGACAAACATGCATATAGATACATATGACAATGCATGACAATGTCAAGTTAGGATTAATGATTGATAACCCCCCCGTATTGGATAAGCCCCGTCTGCCCCAAATTTTGGTGCAATACGGCCTAATACGGCCGTCTAATTCCCCAAGAATGGTGCACCTCCCAATTAGATAAGCCCTTCTGACCCTCCTGATTTTAGTGGTATACTTATTTAGCATTGTTCCCTCTTACTTTTACTTGGGTAAACTAATTTTTTGATCCCTCACGGTTCGTTCAACAAAAAAAAGAAAGAACTATAATCCCCGAAACGATCACGTTCTTCCTACTTGTTGCAAAAACACGATAGTTTTGCAAGCTCACAAAGGGTACCCTTGAGAGTGGCGCTCCCCCCAATCACAGTAAAAGTCCCCCCTCAGATCAAGAAAACCCATCTCAGCCCTATGTGTTTGTTGTTTTGTATTGCACTCTTCCATTCTCTTTTCCTTTTCCTTTTTCTCTTCATCAATGATGTGCGGCTTATTACAGCAATTCGGGGTAGTTTGCTCATGCGGGGGATAAATAAATTTATCAATTCTAAGTGGGTAAATCGCCATCTCAATCCCCGTCCTTGCTGGTTGAATCCCCATGCACTTCCCGCCAAATTTCAACATCAACATCCCCTGGATCAATGGAATTTTTCATGGAAGATTTACAGGAAACCAACCGGTTTCCGAGTAGATACCATTTGGTGATCAAACATGGCAATGGGAAAACCTGGATTGAAACACACTATGAATGGAGGCACCTGGTTGATGGTCTCCGTGCCGTTTGACATGAAAGTGATCTCGCCTGATCGAAAACTGGGGACACGCATAATTATCAAAGATTATCATGTCACAATTTGAGCGCATCCTACTGCACTTGCATGACATGACATGACATAAAATAAGATTAGGTTAGGTCTGATCACATGATATGTCCATTCAGATTCACATTCACCTGCGCATCTACATTTACAGTTAAATAAAAAATATACATTATGTTTACGTCAAGTCAAGGCACGTCACATCACAACATTCATACATGCACACATGTATGTACACACAGACTCGAGTACTTGTATATGTGTGGATTGTGTGTGTGAAGCATGTGTCAATGATATCTGGAAGCATCCCTTGTTTCACCATTTAAACACTTAAAAAAACATCCCGGCAAGAGGCCCCAAACAGTGTGGGGTAAGTAAAAACGATCATGTAATATAATGCTGACGATGATGTTAATGTTGCTCATGATGGGAATGATAATGGTGATGTTGATGATGATGACGACGATGATGGTGATTGGTGATGATGATGATGATGATGATGATGGAGATGATGATGATGATGAGGATGATGATGATGATGGTGATGATGATGATGATGTTGATGACGATGATGATGGTGATGATGATGATAATGATGATAGTGATGATGATGATGATGAGGATGAGGATTAGGATGAGCATGAGGATGATGATGATGATGGTGATGATGATGATGGTGATGATGGTGATGGTGATGGTGATGGTAATGATGATGGTGATGATGATGATGATTATGATGATGATGATGATGGAGATGATGATGATGATGATGAGGGAGATGATGATGATGGTGATGATGATGATGATGTTGATGACGATGATGATGGTGATGATGATGATGATGATGATGATGATGGTGATGATGATGATGATGATGATGATGATGCTGATGATGATGATGATGATGATGATGATGATGATGAGAGGAAGATGATTTTGTGGATGTTGAGGAGGAGGAGGAGGAAAATGATGATGTTGAGGAGGAGGATGTTGAGGAGGAAGACCGATCTCAAGACCGGGAAGCACACTTTGTGCGAGCCTGCGCGGTCGAAAGGTACACGGACATTTCACAAGAGCCATTTTGTGCGGAAATTTACAGGGAGTGCCGTTTGCCAAGCCCGCGACACCCGATTTGTGGGAGCCTGCGAAGTCGAAATGCACATGGACATGTCAGAAGAGGCATTTTGTGCGGAAATTTACAGCGAAAATGCCAAACGCCCCGGATACCACCTCGATTGAACACCGGGCCTTAACACCTACCGTAAGAACCCCTCAGTCGTGGACACACTGTATCTTTTTAAACAAACGCACACAAGACCAAGTCATCTCCCTTGCGCCCAACGCTTTTCACCGACGCAAATGGGATACATCGGATTGCAGCTTGGTGATGTTGCTGGAAATAGCTGAGAATGAGGTCCTCAAAGCCTTCAACTCCTGCGAGTGACACATCATGACACATCTACCATCTTATACCTGGTATCTCCTTTTAATGATCTTTTATATGGATTTATAGGCAATATCCATCAATATTTCTTCGCATGGTAGGCACTAATTTTTGGTCCAAGTTCTACGAAAACCAATGAGGAACCTGGATTCATCCCGTGAGGCCAACTCCGTGTCCTGGGCAAGGCTTTCAAGTGGTTTCTCCTAGGGCCGCGGGGGCGATGGGGTTTGCTGAGTGGGACTGGTGCAATGGTGCAATATGTATGTATGTATATATATATATATCACACACATAATATATATATACATACATTAATTATAATATTATATATATATGTGTGTGTGTCTATACCTTGCCCATAGCCCATATATTTATTATAAAGTCTAGTCATAAGTATGTCGAATCGTAAATCGTAGCGGCGTTGATGCACGAACATTTCTTGCTATGCATCTCGGCATTACATCTAACATGTTCAAATTGCTCGATGGCCACCTTGGACTTAAACCATACGCATACGAAATCTTCCACGATTGGAGCATGGAAATGTCATCTCTGTTTTTGTTGAAGCGGTGATAAAGCTATTGGCCAAGATCATGCCAAGAATATATATACATACATATGTATATATATATAGCCATGTAATTATATATATATATACATAACTAAATAAAATTTAAAATAATATAATATAATATAATATAACATAATATAAGATAATATAATATAACAAAATATAATATAACATAATATAATATAACATAATATAATATAATATAATATAATATTTTAATATAATATAACATATAAATATATAATATATAATATAATATATAACTATATAATATAATATAATATAATATATAACTATATAATATAATATAATATAATATAATATATAACTATACTATATAAAATAATATAATATATAATTTTGTAATATAATATAATATAATATATAACTATATAATATAATATAATATAACAAATATAATATAATATAATATATAATATATAATATAATATAATATAATATAATAAAATATAATATAATATAATATATAATATAAAATAAAATAAAATAAAATAATATAATATAATATAATATAATATGTATATATACATACACGTATATCCAGATTTCCGATCATTTTAGACCAAAAACACTTCAGAGTGACCTGCCAATCAGCCCCACCAGGCCATCGCCAGGCCGCTGTGGGTGGCAAACATTGCTGGCATTTCATTTGGGTGTCCTGCGACGTTGGGAAGAGGCGGCTAGGTGCTAAGCCAAACCTAAAGAATGGATAACCCCATAATATATAGATATTGGATTTTGTAGTGAAATTAGATGCGCTGAACTGTTTGTCTTCAGAAACTGGCAAACGGAGCACACAGCTCCTAACTAGGAGCAGTTCCTTTTCCAATCTCATTTCCATTACCCTCTGGTAATGAAACATTGCAATTATATAGATAGAGTTTTCTTTTATGGGAAACTCAACTATCCATGGTGGATCTTTACATATATATATATATATATTATACGTATATATATATATATTATGGGAAAACCATGGCTGATTTCCAGAGGGCATGTTCCATTCCAATCTCCCTGAAACGTCTCCAAAGGCCGGGCCACCTACGGGTTAATCGTCATGCTCCTGATTTAAGCTTGGAACATCCCATGTTCAAACACACCCAAATATCGTATCAATACATGCATATATTCCAAGTAAATCCGCAATCGTTCCCAATGATTTCCCTAAAGACCATATTAATAAGTTCTAAAGTTAGCCAAATATCCCATTAATCCATTATATCCTCATCATACCATAAGTCCCAATAGATGGTGACTCCCTGACACATTCATATCTGCTTGGTGGTTTTTAACATGGTTTAACCCCAAAATCACTATATAAATGGGCGGTATAGATCATCCCCAAACCAAAATTGACATTATTACCATGATTTCAGGGGCTCAGTCACCACCCACCAACGCCCAAAAGGGCCACCTGCAACTCGTTGCTGGCGAAGGATCCGACTCCATAGCGATGCTCCTGGAGCTCCTGGGAAATTTTTGTGGTGACTTTTATGGTGGTTGAGTGGTGATTTAATGGGATTTTATGATGATTTAATGACACTTTCTGGTGATTTCATGGGATTTCATAGTGATTTAATGGGATTTAATGTGAATTGCTGGGATTCTTATGGTGATTGATAGGGGGTTAAGCAACAAAAATGGATACAACGGGAAATCACTTTGGGGATGTGCAGCCCTGGTCGGTCCGGTCAAGTCATATTTCATAATCCCAGTTTTCAACGGCTGAATCCCTTTTTAAAATCCCCATGTTCTTTGTAATATCACATTTGTATACATTTGTTCCTTCTTAAATCTCACTTTTCTGCGCTAAATCACCATTCTCTGTCCTGTAATTTCCAATTGTAGTTGGTTAAGTTGGTTCACTTCAATCCCATGTGCTCTCCATTTTTTCCTAGGTTTTTGTCATCCTAAATGGAGGATATCCCCAAATCATCCATGTGATTTTCGGATTTTCCGTGAAACATCCAGCTATTGGGGTACCCCCATGACTTCGGAACCTCCATTTTTTTGTTTGGCTTTCAGGCTGAACGTCATCTCCTCCACCTCCCCCGGGCCGCCTCGTCGTTCGCACAGCGGAAGCCGACCTCGTAGAACTCGAAGCCAGCCACTTTGGAGCCTCGCAGCGGTGCCAAGCTCAAGCCTGACATAGAGACACCTCAAATGTTCTAAGTATGTATGGCGAACCATTGGTTGACCATCAAAAATTGCTAAAATGCTGATAAATTAGGATTTAACCATAAAAAATGCTGCGAAATTTGGGATTTAACCATCAAAATAGGAATCCGACCAATGACCGAATTATGGATATGATATGCATGTATGATCATGTATGTACAGTCGAAAATGAAAAAGGTCATTGGGATCATCCATCCCAAGCATGATTCAAAATACACCATGAAACCAACCATCAAGCAATATCACTATGTACTTATCTATACTTATCTGGTCGTTCATTTAGCCAAGTTCTGCATGCATATTTGATACCATTGATTGTTCTTTGTTATAATCCTCACAATCATGATGTTTGCCATTGCCGTAGTTGTTCCTCATCAACATATTAAATTACAATGTTTAAGTGTCACAAGTCTTCACTAAAGTACTAATATACTTCACTATTATCATTGCCGTGAAAGCATGCAACCATTTTCTCAAAATGTTTGGCTGTAATCCTTGAGGTTTTTCTGATTGTGTACTGTTCCTATTGTCATTGCCATTGTCACTATTACATATTGTTGCTATGGTATCATTGTGTTGTGATTTGATTGCATATGAGCACATACATTTAAAACATATGCGTAATCATGGTTAAAAATACCAAACTATATAAATAGTATATGATATACATACACACGCGCGCGAGATGGAATCGCAACAACTTTGTCCATCAAAAATAGAAAATAAAAAATAAACAATGTTCCCTGTTCTGTTGAATTACCAGCGGGTGGCAGTTTAAAATGTGTTTACCAGGTGGTGTCCCCCAGTTATGTGTGTTGGTTTACACCAGTACAGGATGAAGCAGTTCGAGATATCTACCGTAAACATAGGGCAGCACCTTGTAGGACTAGCATCCTCAGCCATCCATCTGGCTGAATTATACTATTTCACCATCCTGAAAAACCTTGGAAAATTAGGACATGATGGGGTCTTCCGGTCTTCCCCTTACATCACAGTGAGGTCCTTATAATTCAGCCATTTTCCATCCATCTGTCGCCATCGTCGAATCGTCCCAGCCACACTGGTGAGACCGGCGAGGTATGGCGTAGCAATACCTATGAAACACCCATCATGTTCCATTTTTTTTGGGCGATTTAATATCCATATGCAAACGTGTACTGGCCATTTTGATGAGTTTAAGACACTTGAAGAAATAAATGATAGAATAAGTGTTCGGGATGTGTCAAAGCCTGTATTGTATCATCATAGCATGTATGTTGGGGGATGAACGTCCATTTAGCAGCTACAGCTACAGTATTGTTCACTGGGGTGGCAGATTTGACAGGAAAAATGATATAAAATGGTGATGAACAATGAACAATGCAATTTTTGGCTTTTTGGGGACCACATTTTTTGACGTCAAAGAGCGATAATGAGATCCGCTTCTCCATACCATGGTGGGATCAACGTGTTGGGCTATACCACCCTGTAACCCACAGCATCAGCAGCAATGTTGGCCGCAGAAGTAAGGTGATTGATTCCACATGGATGTGTCTGAAAATGGCGTAGACCCTCGAAAATTCGAATGTCAATAGGGAAAAGGATGATTAATCAGGAGATGGAGAGAATGGGGTACCCATGGTACCCTATCCGTATACTAACCCTAATGTGCGTCCCAACCACCACACAAAAATGTTTGCCATGGGCCAGGTCACCCTTCATTCCTATAGGGAATTCCCGTGGGCATTTGAACCTCTTCATGCAGGACTGTGGGCTGAGCCTTGTCCGTCAGCTGCAACACAGCTTGTCTCGCACTTCGAGCCTGTTGAAACTTGGCTGTCACCAGCTGCCCATTGGGCTAGCGGCTAGCGCTTAGAGCTAATAAAAGGAGTGCCAAAGAGACGTTTAGAGTGTCAATTCTGATGTTATAGCTAGTTTTGAGTCATGCCCTGCCTTCACACTTTGAGACTGGAAGCAAAATCCAAAAAATGTTTCGAACCAGAACCAGCAAAAGTTCTGTAAAATTTGATCCAATTTTCGAGACCAAAAATGAATGCCAGAGAAGTGGCACCTTCCCTTCCTAATATCTATACCATTCCTACTGGGCCCATTCGCAGCGTTTCTGCCATTCCAATGCTTCCTGAGGAATATATATTAATAGATTTTCTAATAACAAAATTCCTAGATCTGATCTAAACTTGACAAGGGATTTTCCCAGATTTTCTAGATCTCTCACTCTCTCTCTCCATCAGTTCTGAACCGCTCCTTCGTCATCAACTCCTCCGCCAGCCGCGATTTCTTGGCGACCGAGTGCTCCGCGACACGCACACCAGCAGCAGCGCTGTCGCTGTCCTGCGCCATATTCTGCCTGATTCTTGATAATTATATACGATTTTCGGTTTCATATATATATATATAATTATGTATATATATATAATTATGTATATATATATATATATGTGTGTGTATAATATATATATATATATATATATAGATAGATCGGTTTCAGGTTGCATCTGTGGTTTTTGGCCGGTTGCAGCCTCATTTCTCTTACTTCAATTTGCTTTCTATCCCCTTTGTGGTGGACTTTCCTCGCTTGACGCTAAAGCTGGTGCTGGCAACCCAAAAAATACAAACTCCAATTGTTGGCCACGAAATGCCAAAAAATGCGAAACACTGCCATAAAATACCGCAGACCTGCTAAAAAAGCACCATAAAATGCCACACATATTATGCCTTTGACAAACCTACCACCTCCCAGCGTTTCCATCATGGCAGTCCAGGCCCTGATTCTGCCGTGCTTGAGCACGCAACAGCCAAGCTCGGGAGCGCGCCTCCTTTTTTTACTGGACATTACAGTGGTTTTCTTGGGAAAATGTTGAGAAAATTGTGGGAAAATGACATGTCTTACTACTAATATCTACTATAATATCCATATAATTTTAAGATAATTATTAATTTTTAATCTGGATATGATAGGATATGATGGGGGTCACTGCGAATTTTCCATCATCCAGTCATCGACCTACCTGCATTGATACCTACACAATCTACACTTTTCATGTGGATTCAACCAACCCCCCACGTGACTTTTTTTGGCTGTTAACCGTCTATTATTGGGAAGGTCACCTGCGGGGAGTGGTTGAATCCCCATACTATATCATTACTATATCATTACTGTTAGTAACGTTACGTATTTGGGTACGGGCCAAGCCATTTTTTCAAACCCCGGGGACGACATGATTGGCTGAAAATTGGTACCTTATTTTGAACCATGCCAATTTATTATGATTTTTGGATATGTACAACACATGATTTGTGTTAGCCCTTGCTAACATTTCTTTCTTGGCACTTAATCCCCATCTCAATAGTTTTCCATTCTCACGTCAATCTGGTGCATTGAAGCCTCCAGTGTGACATGGGTTTGTCATAAGGCACCTAAAGAACCTCATGATTGAGAGAACCAACTTTAAAGTAAAATAGCAAACGAATGAGGTACCCCATAATTCTTGGCAACCTATAGGATTTTACTTATCTGATATAGCATCTGTATTTGGTATCTCATGAGCATTGAATTTACATACTCTTGGGCAGTTCACCAAAATCCCTACACCAGAAACTAGCCATTTATGGGATGACTGCCTCTGCCAAGCATCTCACCACGACCATATGGTGAGGTCCTGGTGAGCCTGTATTGTTTCATTCCTATCTATCCATGGCGCTCGGCATCCCCCATAGATCCCATAGCAATGGACACACCATCATCAAAATGCGACTTGGTTGTTGCCACTCCCCTTTGACTTGCCAAGAAAATTCCCTTTCGATCACTGTTAACTTCTTAGTTTCCCGACCCAAATCATCAAATTTGATGGGTTACCATCCAGTAAATTAACCTAATTGAGAATTACCACTTGTACAGGTCTTGTACAGGTAAGGAGGTAAGTCATCTAATGTGATCTATAAATGGTCCATTTTCCATAGCTTTGTTAGTTTACCAGCGGGGAATCTTCCCATCGTTTCCCATTACCAAGCTCCTGAGCTTCCGCTTGTAGCGCCTCATCCTCGCTCGCGCTTGCCAGCTCCTGGCGACCAAGGACATTTTCTATAAATGGAGGTCTTTAATGGGAAAACCATCTATAAAATGGGAGATTTACCCGAGAGCAGGTCAAAATTGGAGCACCGACTGGCCAATTTGCTGGTCTTTAGTGTTTTTTTTCGACCAAGTTTGAGGGTCCAATCATATTTGCTCACGCACAAATCATGACTGAGCGAGTGTCCCAAGGTCCCAAGGTATCCCACGTTCTAAGCTTTCCAGATTCCTCCCCTATCCTCTGCTGCTTCGTTCTCGGCAAGGAAGGAGATCGCGTCAAATTGTTCGGGCAAAATCTCTGAGGTTTTGCCTAGGAGTCACTGACATGATCCATCTCATCTGCCAAGAACAACACAAACATCTGGGAGATTGAGACAGGAAAAAAAATCTCTCAGTTCCAGATGCTATCAGCAAAGGATGCATGTGAATAAATCCACGGGTCTAGCCGGTCTAGCAGTCTAAGACTGGCAAGCATGTTGCGAGTTCCTGCATCCAATCCTCAAACAATGGCAAGCAGCAAAAACCACCAGGAAACACATTCATAAGCAAATCAACCATGCTAAACCGATTAGGATCCAGACAGATCTCCAGCATGAGGCTGTCGGTTGGTCCAAAAAATGCGGAGACCACCCACAGATTGCCATTTTCATGACATCAACACATATACCTATTGTGTATGTATATATATATATAATTACGTGTATATATGTATATATATATATGTGTGTGTGTGCATGCACATGTCACATATTCATACATATATTCCACTTATTTCTGATGGAAAACATCAGTAAAACAAAACGGGTACCATCCCCTTCGACAGGTCGCCCTCGCTATGCAAAAAGCCACTGCAGCGATTCCTTGGAGCAGAAAAAACATGGAGCGGGTGAGGGATCAAAATCAAATCTGATGTAATCAAGAAGCGGATATTTAGTAGTATAATCACGATATATGTATTTATGTATGTATATGATTGTATATGTGCATATGATTGTATATGTGTATATGATTAATATGTGTATATGTGCGCATGTACGCATCTAGATAGATGATGATCAATGTGCTTCTGGGACTTGCTCAGGAAAATACACGTACAGTTCTCAAAAGTAGTGAAAGAAAAGAAACAAATCGTAAGCCTCTCTGAAGGCCATGTTGGATATGTTGGATCACCATGCCAATCATAGGGGAACCAAAATCACCATGGCAATCTTTCTGTGGCACTCGAACTTAAACCACCACTCTTGGCTCAAGAACTCCGTTGATGTTGTGCCGAAACCCGACCAACACCCCACAAAACAGAGATAAACTCTAGTAATACTGATTCATTTTTGTTTAAATCAACTTGATGACTGGTATAAACCTCCAATTGTTTGATCGTGAAATCCATATTTTTTGATAATGCAGTCTGTATTCCTTTTATGATTAAGGCATTAAAGTGGTTTTTTGGGATGATGTGTTACATTATGCACACACACACACAGATAGCTCTACAAAGGCACATTATATATATACATATATCGCTATCTATCTGTCATTATCTATCTTCATACCCTCTGGTAAACTAACAATAACTATGGAAAATCACCATTTTCAATGGGTAAATCAACTATAAATCGCAATTTTCAATAGCAAACTGTGAGTTTACCAGGCCGGGTAAGTCCTCAATGTCGCCGACACGGCTCCCTGCACCGGCGTCTCCGTGGCCTCCGTGGGGCGAGCCGGCGCTACCTGGATGGCTTCCTCACCTGGCATTCGAAACGGACTCGGTGATGGGATCCCCGCAATCACTTTCGCCAAGCCCTCTAAAGACTACCACCTGGTTATTTAACATAGCCATGGTATAGATGGCCCATAGAAATAGATGGTTTACCTATTAAAAATGGTGATTTTCCATGGCTATATTAAATAACCAGAGGGTATAATTAAGGCTGACTATGGCTGACTATGGCTGACTAAGGCTAAGGGTTATGCATGGTTATGATGTTTCATATTCGAGGATACCAGGTTTCTATAGGTAAATGGTAGTGACCAAGAAAATGACCACTTATGGTGGTGCCGCAGAGTTGGCTTAGCAGGGTATATGGATGTTTATGGTAGATATATCATAGCTCACCATCCTGAAGAACCCTAAAAAATGAGGCCATTATTGGGGCCATTCCAGTTATGATTCATCAAGATATACTGCGGGTCACCACCAATAATGATTTCCCACTGATTATAGTGAATGAATCATGGGGTTACCACCATATCAATAATGGATTGTAGTGCATAGATGCATCCCTTAAATAGTGGGATTTTCCAAGTGCGCACCCCATCCACCACCTGGCAGTGCGGCGATCTCAGCATCCACTGCAGCGAGCACATCAGCGATCTCAGCATTTGACCTGCCCTCGGCCTAGGCACGGGGAATTGACACCACCATAGGATCAATGGGGATATAGCGGGAGTATAATGGGGAAATAATGAGGAAAGCATATGAAAACATGAATGGGGATGTAATAGGGAAACCAACTGATTATTCTGACACTGAGGTGTCAATGGGTTGGTTTGAAGGCAAACCTACAGGAAACCACGGCATTTAAGCGCAAATATACAGCAGTTTCCTGCAGATTTTCCCTTCAACCAATTCTGAGATGGGGTCTGGTGTAGCCACATGGTGTAAATATCAATCAACAGCGACGTCCATCGCTGGTTTGTGGTTTACATCCCCTTTAAAAAGTGTTCATTAATTAAGTAGGGTTTGAAGACTATCGACATCACCTTCAGAAATGGTGAAGTGGACAATGATGCACCTTTCTTCTGGCTGTTTTTGACAGGCTTCGAGAATGCGTTGCAATAACCAGGTCGTAGGAGCTGCATTATCATGAGCCAACTAACATGTATCAATTACCCTCTGGTAAACGTTTCCATAGCTATTTAACATTGCCATCTATAGTGGATTTACCCATTAAAAATGGTGATTTTCCATAGTTGTGTTAGTTTACCAGAGGGTACCCACAGGAAATCAAACGTGACAATTGAAAATCCGCCAATTCTGGATGAAAATGGCATTTTTATGGGCATGCCCCATTTTCAGACTCAGACACACCCATATAATCATATTGCTGGTTGTATCTCCCAACTTATCCCCATTGTGTCCCCATCATTTTTTGCCCATCAAGAAGTCGTTGATTATTGGTGGCCAATGTCCCCAGATATTGTCCTCTTGGCTAGTTATATGCAATATGCAAGTACATCCAATTATAACCAATAACCCATGAATCAACCATCATTCATCTATTCGCAAAATAGTGATGCTTCATAACTTCATGCTGAAATAATCTCAAATCATCTTAAATCCAATCAACTCCGGGTCCGGTTTTTGCGGTGCAGTTCAGCGGGCCTGGCGGGCCAGCGCCACGGCCAGCGCCCCGGCCAGCACGGGATGGAACTTCATTGCAGCGCCATGGGACGCGCAAAACCCCCCGCGGTGTGGGGACGGCTGAGCCCATGGCACCAATGGACATAGTCATCGTAAATCAGCCATGGATATGGACAAATTACCATGTTTTATAGGTAAACCATCTATAAATGGATCATTTTCCATGGCTATGTTAAATTTAGAGGGTATGCTTCAAATGGCCAGGCTTAACATGGTGTTACTTTCAGCAGTTAGGTCCAGTTAGGTGAGTGAATCGTCCAAAAGACCCCTCCAAATTACCTGGTCTTCAAATATTTGCTCTTGGGACTATGAACAACACAAAACATCGACTTACAAGTCGTTTCCATTGGTTCCAACTACTTCATAGTTGGAACACCTTCAGGTGGTGGAAACATCTTCGAGGTCTGCCCATGACCCGCAGCTTGGGGCTGCAAAACACAACACCACTTGAGCAGTGCTTTAAAAGCCTCTGTCTTCCATTTCTCCTGGTTGGTTCATAGGATTTCACATCATGGGGTGTGATAATCAGTGACAGTGATAATCCAAAATATGGTGGGAGAATGCCTCCATATAAGCATCAATCAACAAGGCTTTTGAACACTGCTCAATTTCTCTCAGATTTCCATGACTTCCTCACAAGGGTGACATGTAAAAGCCGCCACCAACCAGCCTGGATCCGCACCGATCAGGTCAGCACATTGCCTCGTTGCATCGAATAACCAGGCTGTATCCCCCTAATTTCAATGATCATTCGACCTAGTGGGAACCCGCATCAAGCATTAATCAACCCATCCGCCCCTCCAGCCACAAAAGATACAATTCAGAAAGCAGCCCCACTAGGCCACGAGATGTCACTAGGTCCTAGGTTTCAAAGCACGAGATCTTTCAGACAAAGCTCTGAAATCCCTGACTGATTCAGGTGGATTTCTCCCATGCCTGAAAACAAAAAGAGCTGCCCAGCAAGGGATCGAAACTTCTTTAGGATTGAGCTATCCAATCCCCCAAAAACACAATCACACACAAATATGTAATTGTATGTATACGTATATGTTTATGTATGTATATATATATATATGCACACTAGATATAACACAGATAAATACAAATGGATATGCATATATAGATAATACATGTATTAAACATGTTTCTTGCACCTGCAGCAACTTGTTTCCAATATCCAAACGCACGAGTATGTATACGCGTGCATGTTGTTCCACATAGAACATCAATTCACTGAAAATTGTTTTCCCCGTTTGGTGAACTTTCGCAATCATTTGATTGGGAAACTCTGCTGAATTCATCCACCGCCTTCTGGCAGTTTCGATGGCCTTTTTGGCCTTGCAGAAGGAAGCGCTGCAAAGTCACAATTCTGGGGATATAAGTTTTTGAAAGAAAAAAAAATAGAAGGTAGCTCAACAAAAGGAACCGGTGTTTTCCCGAATGCGTAGCAAGGGTTCCCGTTTCACTCTGGGGGTCTGGGGGTTGAGGGTGTGTTCGCTCGACGTTGCGTTTGTGGTCGCAACCGTCCGCAACCGTTCGCAACCGTCCGCGCGAGG
>Ga0126342_10000410_pt1 | contig 45213 bp, 22 predicted proteins | sample Cyp1metagenome_FD_92528 | JGI IMG/M metagenome (GOLD analysis project Ga0126342, IMG submission 92528) | Coral microbial communities from Lord Howe Island, Old Settlement Bay, Australia - Cyphastrea 1 metagenome | ecosystem: Host-associated > Invertebrates > Cnidaria > Coral ...
TATATATATATATAATATAATATATATTATATATAGTATATAATATATATATATATAATATATATAATATATAATATAATATATATATATATATATATATTATATAATATATATATATATATATATATATTATATTATATAATATATATATATATATGTATATATATAATATATATATATATATTATATATATATTATATACCATTGGTTTTAGTGACCCTATTATCAGACAAACCCAGATTTGGGGACTTCTGCCAGTAGCGGCGTAAGCTCATGATTCCTACAGACGCCCTCAGGCTACTTGAAAATTGCCAATGCATCTTGGCAAGATGGGCTGTAGCATCTGCATCTTTGGGGCGACTTTGGGATGAGGGAAATGATGTGTGGTGTAAATGTTGGTATATAAGTGTGGTGTTGGTGTTGGTGTTGGTGTTGTTGTTGTTGTTGCTGTTGCTGTTGCTGTTGCTGTTGCTGTCGCTGTCGCTGTCGCTGTCGCTGTCGCTGTCGCTGTCGCTGTCGCTGTCGCTGTTGCTGTTGCTGTTGCTGTTGCTGTTGCTGTTGTTGTTGTTGTTGTTTTGTACCATTTTCGTCCATTGGTCAAATTTGGAAACATGTGATGTTATTGTGTCATTGTGTTTTTTAATCAACCTGAAACAACCAGTGTTTTTGAGCGGTTTGCACCACACGAACCTCAAACCAAATCAAACCTTCGGCATCACTGGTTCCCCGAAACTGCATATCTGAAAACTGAGTTATAAACCAACAGACAGCTATCATAAATCACTTAAACATCCCCATTTGTGTTGCTTAAATCCTATGTTTTGGTGAAATCTTCCCGGAATCGGCCACATCCGGTGCTTCCAGGCGTGTTGCGTGCGCGCTGACGGATGCACGGATAGCTGGGACTTGTATGCGCCCTGGCTACTCGTTGGGGAAGCCTCTCAATGGCCATGATTTGGGATTGTAATGGGAAAAACCATCTATCAACTGGTGCAGGATTTCGCTGGCCCATCCACAGTATGTTTGGCAGGAACGCGAGTGAGAGGGATGACTCTTTTTAGGAAATTGTAAGTTTTATTTGCACACCATGTTCTCTTGATGATGTGCTATTTTTTTTAAACCCAATAAAAACAAATACACCCAATTGTACCACCTCCGCCCCGAATCATAAACGTTCAGAAACAACTCTATATGTTTCATCTTGACAAATCTTCACTCTATGGTGAAACAGTCGTATTGTTTGGTTGGCTGTCCTGAAAAATACGGTCCTTATAGATACCCACGACTACTTTAAGTATCCTATCCCAGTTGGATTTTCATCCACAGTCCCAGTTTCGTCCGTTGGGTTATCCCATTTTTCTACTTGATGTTCATTCCATTTTTTTGGAATATAGTATAGTAACCATCCCCCCCAAAAAAAAAACGTGAAAAGTGAACTGTTACTAAAATAGATTGGTATTCTACCTTTCTTTTTTGGGGGTTACTATAAGTGGGTGTAACCTAGTAGGCTATGTAGGCCCATATCCCTTGGATCGACCCTAAGAATCCAGTTGTGACCAGGGCAGCCCATTGCGATCCTTTTCCCCAGATATCCACATTCTATCCACATTCGATCTGGTTGGTGGTTTGGAACTTTTGGAACCATGGAATTTTGAATGACTTTTGCATGCAGTTGGGAATTTCATGATCCCAACTGACTTTCACTCATATTTTTCAGAGGGGTAGGGCTCAACCACCAACCAGCTATCTTTGTTTTCCCCGCTGTTTCTTGGTTCAGTTTTATCCACCTAGGGACATAGCCTCGAATTTGATATAGAAATAACCATTGTCTTCCCCATTTTCAGATGGTCATGTTGGGAATACCAAAGATTTTCAGACAGACCATGACACAGCCATATGGGGGGGTTCCAATGTCATGGGGATACCCCAATGGCTGGATTTAGGGGTACCCTCCATGACTTAAGACCCCCCCCCATATCCTTAGATATCCACATGTCCACGCGTCCACATGTTTAGGAACCCCCCATCTTGGCTGTTGAGTTTTCCAACACTAAGAGCTGAGCCATCACAGTCCTGTCATCTTTGTTTATCCAACTGAAAGCTATCATAAATCACCTGATCTTTCTGTTGGTTATATAAATTCAATGTTCTTTGGTGTATACTTATACGTATGTATAATATATATATATATATATTGTATGTAATGTAACGTAACGTAATGTAACGTAATGTAATGTAACGTAATGCAATGTAATGTAAATGTAAATGTAAATGAAAATGCAAATGTAAATGTAATGTAATGTAATGTAATGTAATGTATGTAATTATAGCTATGTATATCTATGTATATATATATATATACATACATATATATATATACATATATATTTATGTACATATACTTGATATGTCATATCATATATCCCGCCAAACTTCCCATGAGTTCTATCCGCATTCTAAATCTTAGGAGTTTGCCATATACGACACTGCCGGAGAGCGCATCATGACCAGCTCGAGAGCCTCGCTTCTCGGAGCTCGGATTGTGGTTGGTTGTTGCCCTCTGGTACTTGGAGGATCATCCCATGAATCGTAAAGTGGTTACCCGGCCTGGTAAACATACAAAAAGCTATTGAACATGGCAATTGAACTAGTGGGTTTACCCAGAAAATTTTGATTTTCCATAATTAGTTATGTAAACGTTTACCAGAGGGTAATAAGTGGAGTTATAACTTATAACATCTTATAACCCACTTATAAGTGGGATAACCCCTGAAGCATTGGGCACTTACTCCCCAGGCTTATTCACCATTTACGCTTGGACCGTGGGATGACCCTCCAAGCAACGCTTGGAAAATCACAACGTCGCTGGCAGATGGTCGTCCCCTTTCTCTCAAGGACGTTGTGGAAGCGAAAAGCCGAAAGACCTCTTGAACCCTGTACAATCCCACTTATAACCAGTTATAACCACTTATAACCACTTATAACTAATAAATGGCCATAACTGTAGCAACCGTGTGTAAGTGATGCCGAAACACCTTTCGAACTTTTGAGATGCTGGCCTTCACCAAAAAAACACCACAGCCCTTGTCCCCCTCACCAGTCCACATAGGGGTTGATGCTCACCAGGGTGGTCAGCTTGTTGACCCCAAACTCATTTGAGCAATAAATTGCGAGAAATGGGTGGGGTAAAGTAATGGGTGCTACTTCAATCTCTGTTTTTCGCTATTAAATGAGGATTTAATCGAACTAGCCAGCTAGGCATTGATTTTTGTGCAACGTATTTCAGATTGGCAATGCTGCACCATCATTGCAGGAACAAACGTGGACCAGGAAGCGCTTTAAAACCAAAATTATGGGGAAGTAAACACACAAACGTGGGTCTTCGATCAGCGTCTTGCAATGGCTGGATCAACACCATCAAATGGGTCAGAGTTCTCTGAATCTGCAGAGCAAATGATTTTTTTCAAGGTTGACAAAATGGCGCCAAAATGTTGGGGGAAGAAATATACCACCCATCGACTACACAACTGAACGTGGTTCGGCTACAACCATGAGGAATCAACAAAATATCAAAAATGGAAAGATCATGGCGTTCATCGCCCACGCACCCGGTTCACCCCACTTTCTGTGGCTAGGATTCATCTAAGTCTGAGTAGTGTTGCTAGGTTTGTGGGATTTTGTGTCAGAATGGTTTTCTCTTGTTGGTATGTTCTTCATTTGTTTCATGAACACGTTTATTGTCTCGATCCCCATCTTGTATCTTGTATTGTTCAAGTTGAATCATGTTGAATCTAGACCCCAAATTCTTACAAGTGCAAAACCCGAAATTTGTGGTTGAATTGGTAAATTAGCCATTTTGGTTGGTTGATGATTTTTGCTTGTCAGCGTCATTTTTTTCAGGCAGTCTGACTCCCCATTCAACTCATCCAACTAGAAATTTACCAACCAACCTGGTCACAAGGTGGCGCCCCTGGCGCCCCCCAGTTAAACGTGGTTTGCATTAGATATATCTTCCGTAAACCATAGTCGACCTGCCAAACCAACTTAGCTATCGTTTGGGGGGCCCACTTTGGGTTTTAAATCAACTAGGTGAACTATTGTTTGTGGATATTTGTGGATATTTGTGGTATCTGTAGTTAATTGGCTTTAATCATGTTTAATTTCCATATCCCCAATGATGTTGGTTCAAATGGAGTTTTAAACAACCGAAACCTATGCTTGCAGCCTCACATTGTAGTTTTGGCTCAGCGGAGGTCCGGCTACGGCAAATCCAACACGGAGGGGATGCTGGGATTGGAAAATGCCTGTGAGATACCGCGGGTGCTATCCATTACAGTTGGTAAATGGTAATATCAATAGCCATCCGGGTGTGACACCTCATATCCTAATATGATATCGAGGCTCATCACCTGACCAGCAAAATGCAGATTTTTGTTGGCAAGGCTGAAAGCAGCGGCCGCTCACCCAAGCAATGCTTTGAAAGTCTGCTCCAAAAACTCGGAAACTGAAGGTTGCTATCTACAGGGAAGCATCAGAAACTGCAGGTTGCGATGGTTTGTTGTTTAATGGCCGTGGCCAAGGCGCATATGCACCTCTGGTTGGCGCCATTACCTGGTTAGTCAATAATAGGTGCGATGCCATCAAAGCAAAGTACCGCCCAAATTCTTGAGCAATTGTTTTGGCATTTTTTGGCCAGCGTAAGTGGCAAAAACACCAGCAAATTTGCCAACTTGTACATGTATTTCAATGCAGGCCTGCCATGTTGTGCTTCGCAGAATTCTACGGAGGTTTTGTCGAAAATTGGGGTACCGGTTAGCTCTAAATCATCCATTTTAGGTTGGGATTTTCCATGAAATAAACCATCCAGCTATTGAGTATCCCCCATTTTAGGACACCACCATATCTGCAAGGACTAAACTTCCACCTTGTGAATCTATCATGCCTAGGAAGGCGTTGGATTTCAATACGGACACTTGGTGGGAAGGTGCATCGGGGGGATAGATGATTCAGGAGGCAGGCGCATGTTCTTGAAATGGGGTCCAAGTATCATGCAAAACCACTGGTGAAATAGAGGATCACCATTTTCAGCAACATACTGTAACATACGTGTGTTTCTTTCCGTATATACATCACTTAATTGTGATATATTGTGATCACCACTGACATGTTGTTAACTGTTTGGAACCCAACAACCATGTGTGTTATCATTTGGTGAGAGGTTTGTAGCAGCTATTTGCCCATGATTCTCGGCGAGATACCATGGCTTTCGCCAGCGTTTTTGCGCCAGGAGATTATGACATTGGGATGGGCTGCGGCTGCTGGGAGGAACACAAAGTCGGAGGTGGCCGCCGGACCAAAACGATCTCCACATGGTAGCCCCGGCTAGTCATGTCATATGATCATATTTGGGAGTGCAATTCTATGTATAGGTGGATATAATCACCTCTCCGGAATACCAAACCCTCCTAAATAAACACCTGGAGGAGTTTTTAATATTAGGGGATATTTAGTATTAGGGTGCGAAGTTCCCCCCCTATACTAAATTATAAACTTTAATAACTTTAAAAAAGAACTAAAATGTTCGATTTCAAAGTCGGTTCAATTCATGTTTAAGCTCTAATTAAAATATTGCCAAAAAATGGAGTTCGACGCTTTCCCCTAATATTAAATTAAACACCTTATTTACACAACAAAAAAACATTTTAAAAGACGAACCTTAATATAAAACATCTCGGTGTTGACTAGTTTTCATTATTAGGGGGTGCAACCCTCAAATGGGATCTTCATGTTTAACGTGTTGTCTAAAGCGGATCAATTAAGAATCGAATTGCCCAATTTGAAATGTCCCAAACTTGCAAGTCGACCCTACAGTAGTGTTTAGTATTTTGGGTACGTCTAGTAATAGGGATAAGAGATGACTTCACCAGGTTATACTATATTATGCCCCAGTTATACATGGGATATCCCCAGCTATATACAGTTCTGGCCCAAAATACTAGTTATAATTCAATAAGTCACCATCTATCAGTTATAATTCAATAAGTCACCATCTATCAGCATAATAATCACTGGTAATATATGCTTACCCTCTGGTAATTTAACACAGCTATTGAAAATGGCCATTTATAGTGGATTTTCCCATTAATCATGGTGATTTTCCATAGCTATGTTAGTTTACCAGAGGGTAAATCCCCATTTTCCTCGTGTTTTTCGATGGTTTTTCAACTATCATCTGAAACATCTCGGGGTCAACATGGTCAACAATCAACCCGGGCCGTCCAGGTCAATGGATGATTGTGGACCTGGGCGAGCCCAAAACCGCGACTTCACCCAGATGCGAACCATGGTCCAATGGTGCTGGAATATGCACACCAACATTTAGCCCCAAAAATTGCCCAGTTTTGTAGGTAAATATATGTAAAATTATGTAAATATTCCAGCACCATGGAGCATCTGGGTCATATGATTTGATGGTATTTATGAACAACATTCAACACCAGTGTTTTTGCCTCAGAAAAAATGATGTCATCGTGTAAAATTGGTGATCTTTATCGTGACATAGTGAGATATCATATGATACAATCAATTTAATACCCATAGGATCCATGTATGCTATATATGGTAACATTTACCATCAATATACCCCCAATGTTAGTATATACCATACATGGATCCTATGGGATATGATTTGGGTTTGCTTGAATGAAATTGTACCCCTGGCAAGTGGTATTTAGGACCTTAGGATTGACGGCACCTCAAACCACTGGATTGGGGGGGTTTGGCAAGCCGCCCCATTTGGCACAATGCCATAGGAGATTGTTAGGATTGGGGAAATCATCCCCAAATGGTTTCAAATCTGGTTTGGGAAAGATTAACAAAAAACATAGGACTCCAGGGTTGAGGTTATAACTATAGTATAACCGGGATTCACAGTGAATATACAATTGGATGGGTGAACATAAACCGACAAGCGGATGACTTTATTCCAACGAGATTTCATTCGTCAATGGAGAAGCCAGATACCAATTCAATGACTAGCCACTACGCCTGATGATTTGCTGAACAAAGTAGCCAGTAGCATCCAATAAGTGATACCCTCTGGTAAACTAACATAGATATGGAAAATCACCATCTTTAAGTTCGGTAAATCAACTATAAATGGGCCATGTTCAGTAGCGAAATGTTCGTCATTACCAGAGGGTAACTGGATCACAACACGTCAACATCCCCAAGAAATCGTCCCCACGAATCACTACCTACCCAGCGTCATGGTGATTTAGCCACCAACATCTTGTGGATGCACTTAGTCGACTTAGTCACTTCGAAGCCTGGCCGATAACCTGGAGAGATCATGAAAAATCTGATTTGAGGATATGTTCAATGGGAATTTCAGGATCCTAAAATGGAGGTACGTTAGTACCATATATGGTAGGTACCTCCTTTTTTTCGGTGGGCAAATCTGAGGCATCGGAAGTGAGGAACTGTGGTGAACCACCCGGTTGGGGATATGTGGCGCCATAAGCGGAACTGTTAAGTTTTACCCTCTGGTAAACGGTTACATAACTATGGGAAGATCCACCATTTTCTAGCTGGGTAAATCCACTATTTCTATGGCCATGTTCAATAGCTATGTAACAAATTACCAGAGGGTATCACCTTCCCGTTTTTTGGAACCGATATCAACACTGCAAACAATCTGCGCAAAAGTTGAATTTTCTGAAACAGACATCTCAGCCATGGGTCGTGGCAAGCAGGGTGACAGGGGTGATGACGGTGGAAATCCAGGCCAGAGATCGGCGGAGGATCCACGGGTTCTGCGGCTCCAAGGTCCAGGACGATGAAGATTCAGATACTGCCTACACTTTGCTGCTCCAGGAAGACTTGCAGTCTCTTCAGCGGTGCGAATCTTCCCGGTAGCGAGGGAAGTTCTTCGAGTTCTTCGACGTCAAGTTCTGCAGTGAAAGTAAGGAACCCATGGTGAAGTGGGTTTGATGCATCAATCTGGGGATATTACCATTCGGTTGCTGCATATTACCCACTTACGATTCCTGCCCCAAAATTTGTTTTCGGACCTTTTCCGAGAAAATCTGAACCCCAATCACGTGGTGGATGTTTGTTTTTTTACCATCGTCTCCGGATGTTCCGCGTTTCATGTTCATTCATTTTCCATGTCTTTCCCCACAAAAAGTCCACAATCATGGCCCCAAATACCGGTTACAGTATAAGTCAGATTACAAGCCCATTTATGGTTACTTCTATATAAGACAGTTATAAGATGTTATAAGTCAGTTATTATAACCATAGAAATCACCGGTTTCTAAGGCTTTTCACCCTGCATCGGCTAACTTTTCTCCGGTGCCCCCCCCTGACCCGAGGTGAAGAACATCATGGTCATCCAGGGCGGTGTCAATGACGTCTGGGCCGTCTCTCAGGCCAGGCCGCTGTTGACTACCCAAGATTGACCATGCTTTGTGGTAGAGAATGGATGGTAGATGTTTTTTACTATCTTTCACTATAATTTTGAACTGGTGATGGTGGACATGAGCCAACAACACCGCCACCTTCAAGAAGAAGAAAGAAGCAACCTGATCCCAGTGGGACAATTAGGCAAAGGCTAATGACCAGCAACCCCCAAATCACTGTTGCCCCAAATTTGCGTTTGGACATTTGTCGCTGAAAATCAGCAACCCCCATATCCACTGGAAGAATTCGGAATTGTCCCAATTATCCCGTAGAAATTGCAATTTGGAGACACCTGATGGACACAGCCATATAGATTCTCCAGCGGTGGATGAATGAATGGTTGTTCACATAGAAAAATAAGGGATTCATCATGACGTGTAGTTGGTTAGCCCATATTGCTAGAATTATTTTTATGGTTAACTACAGCTTCCAAAACCAACTGTTTTGGGGTTTGCCAGAAAAAAAAAACATGTCTTTCTCAAATAGTTCGTTCTTTCTCAGCAAGGCATTTGTTTGCGGGAAATTACGGGGAAATTATGGGTAGAAATCTGGAAAACCGGATTTTTCTAGGAGGCCAACTTAGTGAGAAGGCAACTTAGCTAGCGTTTTGGGGCACCACCAAAAGCATGATCCTTGCTTTACATTGCTACATTCCATGAAATCCCCATAAAACATCCCCATAGCATATCCCCGTAAAATATCCCCATTTGTCCCAGGCAACTCTCCATGTTCATTACATTCATGCTTCGACAGTGCCAATAAAGTCCACGATACACTATAGTTGGTAAATTAAACATCCCATCAAACATTATATATATATATATGTGTGTACTATGTGTGTATATATATATATCCCTATGGATCCAATTGCCTTCTTAGGAAGTACTTGGGGTATGATTTAGGGGGCCAAGTACCTTCTCAGACAGTGTTTGGATCCATAGGGTAAATATATACATATATATATATATATTTAAAAAAAAACATGTGGTAGCGCCTGAAACCTGCCTTTTCACTATTTCTACTGCACCTCCCATCACTTCGGGCACCCTCCATGGTACCTCCACGTCAGGTGCAGATAGAGTGCTCCCAAGACATGGCACCTCGATGCGGATCTGGGCGGATTTTAGATGAGCCGATTTATGGGTACACTAAATTCAAAGTATACAGATTATATCTTGTTATATATATATATATGAACTAAAATCCATCATATATAGTGTATATATCTATACATATATATATATATATATATATACAGAAAATTATTCCACACAACATACAGATGTACTTATTTGATATAGTTTTATATTGTTTTTTTTGCAATATGCACAGATGTATACATTGGCAAGTCAGTAAGTTGTGTAGGCAATGTGAACACCAACTTTTGTGGCTTAATTCTGTTGAAATGGGTGTGTCTGAAACTGCGGTGTATCCCCAAACTGCCATCTAGGGAAACTGATGATAAGCCATTGGAATTGGGGATACTATTTTTTCTGGGTTTGCTCAAGGTGTAATTTTTCAAATAGGCAATTCACCATTTGGGGAATCTTTAAGGAATATTTTTTTTTCCCCATAAAAATAACCATTTTCCTCTGGGTTTTCCATCAAGGCCCTATGGGATTTCCATCAAAAATCACCGATCAAAAAACGGGCCAACCAACCAAGGTCACTTGGGACCGATCTCCGTTGCGTTTCTCTGTGCCCTGGCGGCGGTTGGAGCGCGGCTGGATGGGAAAACCATCGGACAAATCATAGGAAAATGGGGATTGAACCAGGAAAAATGGGGATTTAATATGATTTTATGGGATTTCTAGGCCTAGAAACTATAGTGATTTTGATGACTTACTGATTTACAACTCGTATTTCGGGCCATGACCGTGTGGTATGTATGGATGTAATGTAGATGTGATATATATATATACATACCTAAGTTGGGTGTGTTTTTCATGATCTATCACATCTGGTTGTCCTGTTAACAACGGGCGTTTTCGACCATGGCGACCATTTCTTGAAACAGCCGGATGTAGATCCAGTGGTTTTACTGCAGGATTCGATGATCTATGACCCATGGATAATTCGATTAGATCAACCGACCCATCCGTTGACAGATGTTCAGCAATCAATGTTCACAGGTATTACTATACCCATTATATCCCATTATATAAGTTATTATGTAAGTTACAAGGATTCCCAACAATGGTGAGATGACCGCAACCCTTTTTTATACCATGCAACTTGACCTTTGGCACCCATGGCATGTGGTAAACGTACTAGCCTAGATGAGTAAAATACCAAACTTGTATGAGTCACTGATTCCCTTGAACGGCGAAGACCTACGGGGTGCCGTTACAAGCTGAAAAAGCTCGGGCTTCGAAGCGGACGACGACAAAGAGACGTCCATATTTCCTGTTCGAATTCTTCGTGTTTTTGGAAGAACGGAATTTAACCACCACCATTTGTGGACAAACGCAATTAGATAAATCCCAAATTGTACCATTGGGAATCCCATGCGGGTGATGATGTTGTTATCCAATACCATTCATGGTCCATATATGATCATCTCATATGTCTTGTCCATACATTCTCATCCCATAGTCGTTGATTGACATGCCATGGTGCAAAATTCGTTGTGTTTTTGGTGATGGCTGCCATGTCAACCCCATGATTTGATACTCTTTTATGGTACCTTCCCAATTTTTCACAGCCTACCCATTTGGGGTTTATAAATCATTAAACAGCACATGGCCCCCCGCAGCGTCTTTGATTGTTTTGAAGCCACAAAAAGACCCACTCAAACTTCTCATCCAGCTAAGACATCGATCGAGAGGGCCGCAAAACTTACCCAGGTGTCCTATGGACAGACGCAACTTCTTTGCAGCCAACAAGGTCATCTTGTTTGTGGTGAAAGGTAGTTTTTTTTTCCTTCGTTTTCTCATTTGTTCAGGTCATCACCATTTTGGTTGGTCGAAACCTTGGGTTACCCCATTCCATTCACTGGTGAAGCACCATGATTGTTATATGAAATGGCCATGAATATCATGAATTGGGGGTCAACCTTCCATTTTCACACCCGTTTGAAATGAATTTGGTGGTGACAGGTAAGTTGATGGGTGACTTGCTTGCTACACACGGAGAAACATAATGGGGTTTGATCACGCATACAGAGTGAATACCAAGTCTGCTATCATAATCATAATTAAAGCCATGTCAAAGTTCACTCATGGTACAATGCGGTCACAGTTATTTGATTGCAACATAATTGTTTAATTGTACAGTCAAAGCCCTAACAGTTATAATAACTGGGACTATTTCATGATATATAACCTTAGTTGTAGGAGTTATATTCCGATTTATAGCTGTTAGTTGGGCCATGACTGTAGTTTGAATGTAACGGATAGCGCTGCTACTTTCACGGACTTCGCTGTCGGCTACCGAAGTTGAACCATAGGAAGGCAAACCCAAATGTGCAATTTTCCCCCCTGAGTAAGATTGTATTTGAACCCATCTAATTATAGATTCAGATACATCTACCATGATAATTAACCATAGATAAACCATAATAAACTTAGATTAATCCAGTTATAAGTTATAAACCCACGTATACCTTGTGGAGACAAACCTTACACAGATGGGACTGACCCAGCAGACAAATTTGCGACACCGACGCGTTCTTTTTGGCTTCTGAATCCGCGGTTCCGATAGTCATGGCCACCTGTTAGGACTACTATGGGGTGAATGGTAGGTTCAGCCAGCATTGTGAGGAAAAGTCACAGTTTCCACACCAAGGGCTGGATAAGAGGGGATGATGTTACTGACATTCATGTCTGAAAAACCCAGCATGGGGGATTCTCATAATCCGAATGCTCATGGACGCTATGCAAAAAACATATATAAAAAGCGTTGAATCTGGCAGGTTGTGTGGTGACCACCTGCGAGTTTCGCTCCTTGGAAGCGGCTTTGGTGCAAACATTAGCGTTTCGTCGACGAAAAATCCTGGAAATCTTTGGGAAACAGTTTGGGGTCATGAACCCGGCCGGACATGTGGTTACGGTGAAAAATCCCTTTTATGACCAATTTAGATCATTTAGGATGGTTACATTCCAGGACTGAACATGACAAATGTGGGCCCGGCCCTTTTTGAGCCTGAGTATGATACAGGGTCGGTGATTTGAGATGGTGGAGCAGCAATTGTGTTGTGCATTGAAAATTGAGTCACAGCGAAAAGAGTTTTTCACAACATTCATGATTTATACAAGGGTGTTGGTTCATTCTGGTGAACAATTCCATTTTGTACAAGCCCTCCATGCACATGTTTGACACGGATTTTGTTAAAGGCAACAGTTTCAATGTGGGGCCCCTAGTTCTATTTGTTGGCTTATGTTCAATCGTCTAATTTTCGAATACTTTGGATATATCTACCACAAACCATGTTTGAGCTAGTTAAATAAACTAACTGAAGCCCACCGGTATCATAAATCACATCCATTCTTTTTGGTTAAAGGTTCAATCCTGACCGACCAGATGTTACCTACAAGGTGACGCCTCCCAGGTTATAGAAATTGGTTTATAAACCCCATTAAGTATGGATATATCCCAAAAAGAAAACATAGTTATTGGAGTTATAAACCAACTTACCTATTCTTTGGGGGCACCACCTTGTATCAACTGGTGGCTCTCAAAATCGGTACAGTGACCCCTCCAGTTTTGTCCCAGGAATGCACATGGCAAGACGCTTGCTCGCCTGTCGTGGCTGGCTCGTGCAGTTGGAAACTGGGTGTGCCCTGGCCGGGTCTAAGCGGCCGGGCGGCAGTGGTTTTTTTTCCATTCGATCCCAAAAACCATTCATGGGTAATGGTCCAATTTTGGATGATTTTTTGGGGTACCGTCATTTTAGGAAATTTCATGAAAATCCCACCCGGATTGCAACCCTTTTTTGGTTGGGATAGAACCTGAAGGGCAAAACTAAGCTGAGGTAGAGACACTTGAATCCTCTTGATTTAACCAGTTTCTGCCGTATTTTGGGGTCTTGGGAGCCCCTGAATATTGGTCCCCAGCTTTTTTGGGTCTATGGGGATGAAGTTGCGACAATGGTGATTTTTCCCGAGCAATTTCAGTATTTTTTCGTGGATTCTTTATGGGATGGATGAAGCAGCTCTAATTGTTCAACCTAGGCCACTTTCAAGAATTGAAGATGTTTGTCGATGGGTCTTGGTGCCACTTTTTCATATACTGGATGGATTAGAAAGCCATAGGATCTTTGGTCTTTAGTCTGGGCCAAGGATGAGCTGATCCACCAAATCCATGAATTTGGATGAACAGTTTCAAACAATTGTAAGGTAAAATTGATGGTTTCACTTTCAGAGACATGTTGAATATCGTGATTAACCATGAAACTTACATTTGACGTTTCAGCAAATCATTTTTGTGTGATATTGGTTTCAACAAACTACTCTCGGTCTTTCAGGAAATTCACACATTGATAGTGTTGAGTTGAACGGGAAAAACATAATCAGATATATAAATGTGTATGTCCATATCTACAAACATATATACGTATGTATAATAGTGTACCGTATAATATATATAATACATATATATACGCCTATGTACACATATTTTTCAATATAAATAAGACATAACAGTTTAAGGAAAATAAAGCATCTAAAACACTGATAGACTGAGGCGTCCCTGTGGGCCCTGTGGGCCTTCGGTGCGCTGAGTTGGACATCGTTTTAGATGATCATTTCATGATGATAATCTGCTTCAACTATGTCCAATCAGTTGGACTTATGGTAATTTCATAGTTGGACATGATAATTTCATAGTTTTAGATGATCCAGTTTTAGATAATAATAATGGATAATAATTGATGATAATTTCATTATAATCCAGCTGAGTTAGATATTGTTTCCAACTGGTTCAACATGATATTTTGTCCAGTTTTTTAGATGATAATGAAAAAACTGATTATATTTAAGATAATCATGATAAATGTATAAGTGGTTGGTGGTTTGGAAAGCTGAGTTGCCCAAGCCACCTTCCAGCGGGTTCAGCTGTGCTGTCTAATCGGGGGCGTGCCGGTCTACGTTTAGCCATGGTGTTGGAACTTCCTGCTGCATTTGGTGACATCAATATCGGTAGTCGAATCAATCTGGTTGCGAAACTTTTGTGTTGGGACCCAAGTCATGATGGACACGGATTCCAAGCCTTGCATGATGGTACCTCCTTTTTGGCTGCCGGACTCTTGGATGGCTCTGGGGAGAAGTACACACTGTTGAATGGGGAATTTAGACGTCAGTACCCAGTACCTGTGATTGGTATCGATCAACACACGGTTGTTTTCAAGCACGACCCCCCGTCATGGTCATCACTTCATGCTACGGTGGAATTGTGTGCTGGGTTTGGTGGAATGACGCAAGGGATGGCTACATCTGGTTTTCATGCTATGGTTTCTGTCGATTGGAATGAACGATTCATGAAGCTTTATGATTGCCAGGGAAATGCTGAAACTGTCATTGGGGACGTGAATGAACTGAGCACTCTGATCCGAATGCAGAAGCTTGCCAATGGAGCTGGGACTTTGGTTGCAGGATTTGCTTGTCAGCCGTTCTCCCGTTTGGGGGATCAATTAGGTGGACTTGATGCAAGGTCCATGTGCTTGCGAGGGATCCTGGCCAGTGCTTACTATTTGCAAGTGCAGGCAGTGATTTTAGAGTGTGTTCAGCCGGCGTCCAACAACTCGTTTGTCATTGATGAAGTGAACAGGTTTCTCAAAGCTTCCGGATTCCATCTTTCGCAGTGTGATCTCAATTTGAGTGATGTCTGGCCTTGTCGACGTCCAAGAGCATGGTGGTTGATGACCTCGTCCCTCCTTGGTAAGGTACCATTGTCATCATGGCCTAGCATGAACCAAGTGACCAAAGTTCGACATGTTTTGCCTTCCGTTCAGCCCTGGGATGTGAATGATGAGGATTTGCTTGCCCTGAAAACAATTGAATTGGAAGCGTTTGGTGCTTTTGATGATACTTTTCATCGTTTCTTGCTCAACTTTGAAGGACATGCCCCTTGTGCTTTGCATAGTTGGGGTTCTCAATTGGTTGGGTGTGAATGCGGATGTCGTATCAAAGGTCTTTCAGAGCATCGGTTGAGAGAAAAAGGGTTATTTGGATGTTTGATCAAGTCATGCCAGACTGATCTCAAGAACAGTGTCTTGCGGCACCTGCATCCTAACGAAGTTATGATGCTTTGTGCATTCGACCCGATGATTGATTTTGGTGAGAACCCAAGGCTGACGCTTGCTGCTGCAGGCCAGATGGCCAGTCCTTTGCAAGCAGCATGGATTTTTGCAGCCTTGGATGAAAGGATCCAACAATTGCATGGCATGCCCATCCTGTTTGGAGCGGAAGCTCGCATTCAAGCATACATGGCATGGGTTTTGATGAGGGGACGACAAGTTTGGCCTGCTGATTTTGAAACCATTGATGACCCCAAAATTCTCTCTTTGATGCGATTCTGGGAAGAAGTTGGAACCAAGTCATTACATGAAGTGATGCATCCGCCTCACTGGCCAGATTTGCAACCGCATGACATCAACATTGCGACCATCCTTGACCATTTGATCTGTAGGAAACAAACTCAGATGCCTCGGCAGATATCATTTCCCGTGCTTCATGAGGATGTTGCTATGACGGTGTTGGATGAAGAAACCAATGATGTTGCGCCTACGCCATGGTTTGAAACCCCCCAAAGTCTGTTTGATGTTTTGCCGGAGGGTGTGCCAGATGAATGCTTGGTGGTTTTTCACCATGAATTTGCTGATCCTATTAAGGTCAAAGTTCACCAAGGGTCCACAATCCAGAACCTGCTGGATGCTCATGAGAACTTGGTTGGAGGTGTTCATGCCCTGCAAGCGTTTGATCGAACAGGCAATATCCTCCCGTTCACACATGTCCTTCAGCTGGGTCAGGTGATTTGTATCAGCTGTGATTGTACTCCTCCCTCGTCGGCTGATCCCATTGAAAGTGTAGGTGAGGTTGAAGTGATTTTGGATCCCCCTGAGCCGCACTTGCTTCATGGCCCCACTGTGCAAGCCGAGATTGAGCCAACCGTGAGTCCAACTGCCGTTTGGACGCATCCTGTACAGAATGCAGCCGATCCTCCACCTGGCCACTTTGGCCCTTGTGATGCTGGGGAATGTGCAGTCCCTCTGCAGCGTTTGCCTGACTGTGAATCCTGGGTTTCGGCGGCTCCTTTGCTTGGTTTGATTGGAGATCAGTTCAAAAAACTGCATGTTCCGGTAGTGCTTAACACGCAGCATTTGTGGTCTTTGAAACACCAACTGTTGCGAGCTGAGGACAGGGTCACAATTTTGCAGCACCAAGAAGGTGTGTGGTCAGATGATGAATTTCGATTTCATATCTCCAATCTGCTGCAGCTTCGAAGTGAACGTTTGCTTGTCAACAAAGAAATGACCTTGCGACAGCATTTTATGCTTGATCCCCTACTATTGACAGGTTGGACTCATCATGGGACCCACTTGTGCCAATCATGGGGCCAAGCGCACCCTGAAATCCGAGCCCAAAGCATGGTTATCCTGTCAGCATGCATGCTCAATGGACACTGGATTCCTGTGGTTCTTGACCCACAAGGTGACAAATTGCATTTCTCTACCTGGGATGCCCCTCAGAATGATCATGATGCACTGAATGGGGTGATTGACCAAATTGGACGTGCACTTGGTTTTGCTGGAGTGATTGGTTTGCGACACCATAGGTTGTTTTTTGCGTCAGAGAAATGCGGAGCTCTCGCCATGGCCTTTTTGCACCACAGTGTGCTTGCCTCTATGTTGCCGACTTGCAAGGAAGAGGTTGAGGTGATACATGAAGGTTATCGAAGCTCTTTTGCCCATGCAGTTTCCTCATGCCAACTTGCACGCAGACCATGGGTCTGGGGGGCTGGTGACTCTACTGATCCTCCTTTCAACAATGAACCTGGCATGTCTTCGTCAGGGCCTGACCCTGCGAACCCAGTGCCGATCGATGTGCCAGATGCTTGTAGATCCCATCAGTGCATTACGAAAGAGGCAAGATTGCAATTGCTGAGAGACAAAGGGAAAATGTGGGGCGATGATGAGATTCGGTTCCATTTGCTGAATATGATCAATCATCCCAACAATGTGTGCAATCAACCGTTTAGCTCCATTCCAGGGGTTTTCATGCTTGACCCGCTCCTTTTGACCACATGGGAGTCCATTGGCAAAACGTTGTGTGAAACCTGGTGCCAAAGACACAAGACAGTTCCGCTGAGAGGATTCCATGTCATTGCTGTCCTTTTGCATGAAGAACATTGGTATCCGGTATGGTTTGTTCCCCACGGAAGAACGATTGTTGTGCATGTCATTGATGATGGTATCACTGAGCCACAGATCATTCGACCGATGCTTGATGTTTTCCAGGAGCAATTCTTTTTTGAAGAAGCAGTGCTGCATACCTATCCTAGTCAACTGCCGAAGCACGATTTGTGTGGGGCCGCGGCTATTGCTTTCTTGGGACATGTCATTGTAGGAGCAGATCTTCCTTTTGATCTTGATGCATTGCATGATCTCCATTGTAACATGAAAGCAGGGTTTGTGCAAGCCCTGCATGAAGGACAGTGTTGCATTTGCCCGGTTGCTTGGGGTGCAGGTGGTACTGGCTCTTTGGTCAAATCACTGATTGCTGAACTTACCTTGCATGGAGTACCGGAAGACAAAGTTGAGCAACGTGCACAACAAGCCATCAAGGCCATTGGCAGTGAGCAAGTGATGGATGCCTTGTCCTCAAAAAATGTTTGGCGTGCATTGAAGATTTTGGGGAACAATGTGAAGTTCCAATTTCTCCTCCCTGATGAATTGCAACTGATGGCTTCCAACAACAAGAGTGCACCAGTTGGCAAACGAATGAGGAAGGGAACACCCAAAACCAAACCGGTGATGCCTGATACCGTTGACCCCTGCAAGTTGCGACTGCCGGACGGTGCATTCCAAGCCAAAGGGCAGACAGTGCCACAAATTGCCATTCAACAAATTGGTCCAATTGCGCATGGTATTGCCCTTGTTTCACTCGATGATGCTTTGCCTTATCTCAAAGCTGGAATGCAGGTTTCTGCTGAACCATTGGCCATTGCTGTTTTTCCTCCCCCAGGGATTGAAATTGAGACTGCCTTGCCTCATACGAAAGTTCTGGTGCCATGTGTGTGTGTACTGAACAATGAACCTATTCTCACTGAGGCCACGATTGTCCAGTTAGGGTCAGGGTTTGTGGAAAAGACAGTGGTGCCCGCCGCAATTTCCTTGGACCAGCTGGAGGTTGTGACAGTCAAAATCATGGTTTATAAGGATGAACACCCACATCCATGGGATGACTTCATTGCTTCGCCCATCAAGAATCTTGTGCGTGTGTTTCCAATCCTCAAGAGATGTCCCAATGATGCATGTGAGTGCCCTGCTTGGCATAACCCTGATGCACTGCCGATCAAAGACCCAATCATGGATGTTTGGCGAAGACAGTACCTTAATTCGGCCTTCAAACCTGTGGCGGCGAGCAAAGCTGATGTTTTCTCAGTTTGTTTGAGGGTGCCAGCGGTGATCATGCCATTGCTACTCTCGCAAAGTGGAACTGCGGGGGCATACACAGAGCCACGGACACCTGACGGCAAAGCCGTGCTGCCGCAATACGTTGTGATTTGGGCGTCTAAGCTCTCTCAAAGTGAGTTGGCACATGTCCGCCAAACCAATCCGGTGGTAACAGGAATGGCACGCCTTGGAGAGCGCAGGGGCTTGAGAGTGCCCAGCGAGCATGCACAGACGGTTCATGATGTCCTCAGGCCGGAGGCCACATTTTTGCCCAGTGGACCCAAATTCCAATTTGTAGTTGGACCCTTCCCTTGGGGATCCGATCGCACAGCCATCACGAAGGCGATGAGGCAGGCAGGCTGGACCATCAAAGCCCTTCAGCCAAACCAGCCCATTGCTGGTCGAGGCTCTATGTGGCTTGTCCAAGCGGTTGAGAATCCTCCACAAATGATTTTTCACATGGCTCATGGGGAAGTGGTTGTGTCAAAACACAAGGCTCCTGAAGTGATGAAACCTGTTGCAACTGCGTCGGTTGGCTCAGCAAGCACCTTGACCTTATGCTCTGCTGGAGGGAATGATATGGCTGGTGACAATGACCCATGGCTTCATGCTGACCCTTGGGGACCCTACAACAAGGCCAAGATTGGAGCTCAGCCTACAGGGCCGAATGCTGGCCTCCAGCAACTGGAGGAGCGAATCCAGTCTGCAGTGCTGGCAAAGATCCCCTCTTCTATGGATGATGATGTCCCGGATCGAATTTTGACTCTCGAGACCCAGGTGCAGCAGCTCATTGCCAAGAGCCAAACGTTGGAAGGACAGTTTTCTGACTTTACATGCCATAGTCACAAGCAATTTGCAGTTGTCCAGCAACAGATCCAGCAGCAAGGACAAACCTTTCACGGACAGCTGGAGAGTCAGACGCAGAGTGTCCAAGCAATGTTTGAATCGCAGATGCAGCAGATCCGCAATCTCCTGACAAAGCGTCCAAGAGATGATGGAATGGAGTGACGGTGTGGGGAGGGATTCCGATGGTTTTGCCAGAGGTGTCTTGTTGGAATGATGCTGCTTCTTCTCATATTCAGCACGTGCTTTTGCTTGACCCCTGGGATCCTTATCCCCATGACACTTGTTTTGGCCTGTACTCTACGGCTTGATGTTGGCATTTCAGTTGGAAGACGATGGCAACGCACCATTTTGGTGATTTTATTTGGTATGTTTCCGATCGGGGAAGCCTCAAACCCTGGGCCTGGTTCCCATTTTGAGGACACTTTCATGCTGGGTACTTTCAACCCCTCGGGGCTGAGAAACAAAGCACAGTATGTTCAGTCACATCTGTCTGATGGGGATTTGTGGACGGTGGCTGAGACCCATTTTTTCGGCAAGGACGTTTCCAGATTCCGTGCCGGCTTGCGTGCTGCTTCTTCTGTGCATAGTTATTGCATAACGGATATGGCCTCTACCCGCAAGAGCCTGATTTCCCAAACCTCATGCAAAGGAGTGGCGGTCTTGTCCAAACATCCGACTAGGGCCATTCCCAATGGATTGCCTCAACACATTCGTGACTCAGGTCGAGCTTTACTGTTTGCCTCTTTGTTTGGTGATTCCTGGGTATCTGGGGCGGTGATGTACGGTGAACCAAATAGCCATTTGCATCCTGACTTCATGCGTAACAACGAGCATGTTTTGCATCATTTGGCTGCCCATGTGTGCAATTTGTGTAGTGGCCCGCGGTTTGTGGCGGGAGATTGGAATGTGGAGCAGGATTCACTACCTGCCTTTGAGATCCTCCGTCAAGCAGGTTTCCGTGATTTGCAAGATGTTGCCTTGGCCAAATTTGGAATCTCGGTGCAATATACTTGTAAGGGTCGCACACGCAAGGATTACATGTATATTTCCCCTGAGTTGCAAGAGTTGTTACTTGATGTTACTCTGGACCATGATGTGTGGCCTGACCATGCAACCTTGAAAGGGAAGTTTCGTAGCCTGAAATGTGCTCCACCAATCAGAATTTGGCCGACGCCTCATGCCTTTCCGTGGCCATCGAACTTTTCTCTGGTGTCATGGCAAGCCAATGAGGAAGACATGACTGGTTCCTACATGAAGCTTTGGGCTGACATTGAAACTGCGGCTGAGGCTAGCTGCGTATTGCCTGTTTGTTTGCATATGAAGGGGCGAGCGAAACGCCTTCAACCTAAGGTTGTTAAGGGTGGTGGAGTTGCCCCTGTGAAGATTGGCAGGCAAGGTGATTTCCAGCCGGAGTACCATGGACCGTCGATCCGACATGCACAATGGATCCGCCAAGCGCGCAGACTCCAAGCCTTTGCCAGAATGGTGACTCGTGACAGATCTGATCTGTCCATCCCAAAAGCTGAATCATGGGGGGCTATCACTCGAGCTCGAGGCTTTGAACCATCCTTTTGCCTGTGGTGGGAATCCTGTGAATTTAAAACTTGGAATGCTCCTGCCAAATGCCCATTGTTTCCGCCTGATGTTGAAGTAGCCACGGCAATCTTTGACTCTGTATCGATGGCTGTTCGAAACCTTGAAACGATGCTTCGGCAGCAATCACGCCATTATGCCAAGTTTTGTCGGGATCAAAATCCTAATCAGGTGTTCATGGATATTCGTCCGCCAATGGTACCAGGGGTTGACATTTTGCAGCAACCTATCAGGGCCACGGTGGAAGCAGTGGATCATGATTCAGGTCAAATCACTCTTGATCGTCCCTGTGAATTTGCTGATGACTGTGTTGTGGCCTGTGCAGGAGTCGCTCTTAAAGTGATTCATCATGAGGCTGATGCATTGTGGATTGATGGAAGTGATGAAGTCAAGGTAGGAGATCAGGTCTTGCAACAGAGATTTGTAGGAAATCTTGATGACCTTGAACGTGAGTTTGTCCAAGCATGGTCAGCCCGCTGGATGAGGCATGTGGATGTACCACCTTGTAGATGGAACACAATAGTCCAATTTGCCCGACACCACTTGCCCAGGGGTCAATTTTCCTGGCCTTCCATGACACGTGATGACATGCAGCGGATTCTCCGGACAAAGAAAAGACGCACCTCTCCTGGTTTGGATGGAGTGACCTTGCTGGACCTGCAGAGCATGCCTGGTCCTGCGCTTGATGCCTTTTGTGACATGTACAGAAGTATTGAAACCATTGGCATTTGGCCGGACCAATTGGTTAGAGGGAAAGTGGTTAGCTTAGCGAAGGTGGCTGATCCCAGCTCTCCTGCCGACTTCCGTCCTATAACTGTTTTCAGTCTTTTGTATAGGATTTGGAGCTCCTTTCATGCTAAGCAGGCACTGACGGCTTTGGACCCCTTGTTGCCAGGATCATTGTTTGGAAACCGGCCAGGCCGATATGCGGCTCAAGTCTGGTCACGCTTGTTGTTGTGCATTGAAAACTCTTTCCGTGATGAGGTTGACTTGTCAGGCATGGTTGCAGACCTCCAGAAAGCTTTCAACATGTTACCGCGACTGGCAATTTTTGAGATTGCTGCACATTTGGGTTTGCCTGGAAGTGTGTGGTTGCATGGGCAGGCGCATTGTCTCAAATGAAGCGTCACTTCCTCTTGAGGGGAGCGTTGACAAAGGGGGTGCCTAGTGTCACTGGTTTCCCCGAAGGATGTGGTTTGAGCTGTGTTGCCATGTTGATCCTGGATCATGTCTTTCATGCCTGGCACTCAGTCTTCTTTCCCTTGTGCACGCCACTGTCATATGTGGATGATTGGCAGCTTCTGTGCCCGCACAGTAGCCTTGTTGAAGGAGCCAAAGCATGCCTTGATCGTTTTGTTGCTGCAGTGGACATGCACCTTGATGCCAAGAAGACGTACACCTGGTCCTTGACGAGCTCTGGTAGAAGTACGCTGAGGTCACAAGGGTTCACTGTGGTGCTTTCAGCCAAAAACCTGGGGGCTCACGTGCAAATGTCTCGCAAACACACGAACCACTCCTTGATGGATCGAGTTAAAGGCATGAGCTCCCTATGGCCTAGATTGAGGATGTCAATGTGCAGATACTCACAGAAAGTTCGGGCGATCTTGGTAGCAGCTTGGCCGAGAGCCTTACATGCGGTGGCTTCCACCACACTGAGTGATGCATCATACCAAACCTTGAGAGCGGGTGCAATGAAAGGCTTGGACGAAGATGGCGCAGGGAGCAACTCTTGGGTTCACTTAGGTCTAGTCGAACACTCCATGTTGGATCCCCAGTTTTGGTCACTTATTCAAACGGTCCGATGTGCAAGAGACTGTGGGGAGGCCGTCCAGGTTGCCCGGAACTTGACCAGCCTCACAACTCAGCCTGACTGCCTGCCTACCAATTGTATTAGCTCAACCTTGTTGACTCGATTGCAAGTTTTGGGCTGGCACGTTCACCCTGATGGCTTTGTGTCTGATGAGTGGGGTTGCTTTCATTTGTTTGGAGCCTGCATGACTGAGATCGTGTTGCGAGCTCAGTGGGCCTGGCAGAAAGTCATTGCTCAACAGGTTTCCCACCGGCCAGGTTACCAACACCTGCAGTTTGCCGACGCTGGTGACACACGTGCTTTCTTGAAAGGGTTGACAAATGAAGATCAGGACTTGTTTCGTAAGTGTCTTAATGGACGCCACATTACCCAAGATGGTAAAAAGTACTGCCAGGAAGAAGGAGATGAGCTGTGTCCTTATTGCAATTGTGTGGACACCAGATACCACAGATTCTGGGAATGTGAACGTTTTGTCCAGGAGAGATCTCATGTGTCCTCATGTACTCTTGCCCTGCTGCCCACTGCTCCTGAATGCCTTACAGGGTACGGGTGGAGTGTCCGTCCATACACCAGGTTGCAATGGTTGAGAATGTTGAATGAGATCTCAATTCCTTTTTCCCTTCCTTTGCCGCCTTGTTCTCATGATTTGCATGTTTTCACGGATGGGAGTTGCCTGAACCAAGCACACCCCACTTGTCGAGTGGCTGCTTGGGCCGTGGTTTTGGCAGATGTTCATGCGCCGCTTGTGAGCCATGTCTTAGACTCAGGACCGTTACCAGGAGTTTTGCAGAGCTCATACAGAGCAGAGATTTTTGCAGTGTGGCGTGCGCTTTGTGCCATGAGGCTTCAAACAGGCACAATCCATATCTGGACCGATTGCAATGCAGTGGTAAGAAGGATGACCAAAATCCTGGATGGTATTGAACCAAAACCCAATAGTGCTCACTCTGATTTGTGGATGTTGATCTTTGACTGCATGCGTGACTTTGAGAGAGGCCGGGTGACCATTACTAAGGTGGCTGCCCATCAAAGTGTTGCGCTGGCTACAGGTCCATTGGAGGAGTGGTGCTTTACCCATAACAGTTGTGCTGACCAAGCAGCTAATCTGGCTCAATTCAAGCGCAGTGAGGGTTTTTGGGATTTTTTTGCCAAGCATGTGCAGGTGACCAATGCCTGCTCTCAGCTTTCCAGAGAGGTACAGCAGACCCTTCTGTTGATCAGTAGAGCGGTTGTACGTGATAAGGACAATGACATGCAAGCACAGCGGCCTGAGCTGGCTGTCCCGACCATGGTGCCAATTGATGCTTGGAAACCACTGGAAACACTTTCGATTCCAGGAGATGCGGTCCGATGGTATGGTGATGAGGTGGTTAGAACAGTGCTTTCTTGGTTTTGCCAGAATCTGTTTGGATGTGATGAAGAGGTAGTCTGGGTTGCGCAGTATCAATTGTATATTGATTTTTCACTCACCGGTGAGCTTGCACCTACGAATTTTGGAGGATGGCAATAAGGAAGATATACGCCACATCTGGATCTCCTTTCTGTTTCTTTCCAAACCAGGGTGCGGTGGTTTTCGAAAGTCCTGCGTGAGTGCCTGCGTCATTTGGGTCACCCTTGCACACAACAGTATTGCAGACCATCTTCTAAAGCTCTTTTCCTTCATACGGGATGCCTCGCCTTGCCATGGCCCAAGAAGCGGTTGGATCGTGTCGATCAGTGGTTTTCTTTCTCACTGTCCGGATGGAATCCATAGAACATCAAAGGCCTTGCAACACCTGCCTCTAGCGTCCAAAGTCGACGATATGACAGAGGTTTGGATTAGTTTGGCGTAGGCTGCAGCTGAAAGAGGGCTGTCAGCGTCAAGACTCTGGCAGCGCTTCCGATAAAGTGGGATAAAGTGGTGGTTTGGAACATGATTTTTATTTTCCGCAATAGTTGGGATGATGATCCAATCTGACTTTCATATTTTTCAGGGTGGTAGGTATACCACCAATTAGATAATGATAGCAAAGAAACAAGTTGATTCTAGTTAACTTTAAACTGACTGAAAGAGTTGTTAGTTTTAGCAGGTGTAGCTGTCACAAACAATAAATTAGTTTAAATTTGGGTAGTATATGTGTGTTATAGCTTTGTTCATACGTTAATAAATAGGAATCAACTATAGTAGTCGTCATAGATTATGATATATATATATATGTATATTACCATACGCGAAGCTCTTTTTGGGAGCTCTAGAACGCCTCAGCGCCTGGGTCCGATACGATCACGTTTGATGTGAAACATTCGAGACGTGTGAGCTGAGCTTGGCAGGTGGCGACACAGGATTTCGGGTGAAGATTCTCCCAACAAAACTATAGAATACGGTTGTCCTTGTTGGCTATGTTCTAGTAATGGTACTTACTTTGAATTACTGTCATGAACTATTCCAACAATCGACCTAATGTTCGATCCAGGAATGAGAGGCCAACAGCCACCGTTGACACCTGCCAAGCCGCAGGTTGTGACCTGCGTTTTGATGTGTACGAAACGGTCGACCCGGGAGGAACAAATCAGACCCTGTGGGATTAATGCGACCGTGATCTGATTGACAAATAGTAATGTTAATGTTAGTTGCTAACCAGTATCATTGTTTGGTATAATTGATCTAATGTTGGGTATATGTGTATGTGTAGATGTACTATGTATAATATATGACATGATGTGTGGAATGGGATGATTAGCTAAGAATGGTTACAAGGTGGTGCCCCAGTTCGTTGCCGAAGTTGGTCTGTGTCACTGCTATAACTAGGAACTATAGCATATATAGATATGTAAGTAATGTGATGTGATGTGATGTGATGTGATGTGATGTGATGTGATGTGATGTGAGGTGAGGTGATGTGATGTGATGTATATAATGTAATGTACGTATATATATATATATATCAATATATCCATACTTAATTGGCTGCACAAATAACCAGGGACTTTTGGGGTCAATTGTTGGCCAATATTCCATGCATGGAGCATATGTGAATACACCTGGCTTGTTTTCTTTTGCAGAGCGGTGACCTTCCGATAATATCCTGAAGTCATGGTAAGTATAATTTAAATACAACTGCTATTAAATATGATAATCAAACGAACAAACAGAAAACTGGAGGGATGTGGAGGGTCAATGTTCATCCTGGATTGATACTCGGGGTCAACACTTGCTAAAGGCATTGTCATGATGGTCCTGACTTGTTTTTATTCAGCGCATGTCGCGGTGCTGCAGACAAAATTTGAAAACATCATGGCCTTCACGTCTTCCAAAGACATTGATTTGGGTGAATTATAGTTACCTCACTGTGACCTCACTGGAATTGTGGTTAGTAAGGGGAATCATCCCCAAATGACCGATTGCGAAGTGTTGAGGCCTTGTTTCAGATTGTTTCAGGTTATGTAGTGAGATGTAGTGACTAGTGAGGTATTCGAAAAAACGCCCAGAATCGATTGTGGAATATCCCTTCAGGTCGACGCACCATACTTTTCTGAGGGGTTTCCATGGAAAACGGGATCCCCTTTATCGCTGGATGGTTTGTTTCATGGAAAACACCAATCTTAAACGGATGAGAACTGGGAGTACCCTCTTGTTATGACTACCATAGCCACGGAAAATGGCCCATTTGTAGATGATTTTCCCAGCTAGAAACCTCCATTTATAAGGGATTTTCCATGGCTATGTTAAATAACCAGATGGTACCCCTATTTTAGGACACCACCATGGTGGAGTCCCTGTACAACGACAATCGACATCTGCTTCGATGATGCATATCGGAGCCATAGGTGACTTCCCAGGTTTGTGTGAACACAAGCAGTAAATTTGATAGCCAACCACCATAGTTTTCCTGTAATAATTGGTTTAATTTATATTTTAATTTCCTTTTATATCATTTTATATGATAGATATACACCAATTACAGTCACACCCATATGTTCGTTCAGCCCCCGGCATTTTTGTGTCACGTTGCAGCCGCTTTTTTTTGGCCCAAAGTGCGCCAACACATGGAGTGATTTTTCAGCAGAGGGGTGAGAATTGGTCCAATGTCTGCCCCTTCAAAGCTGCAAAACAGCATCTCAGATCCTTACACATGGGGTCAATCCAAGCGATGTGCAGACTGTTTATAGGAATGCACACGAGCCAACCGTGAACATCAGTTCAAGTTTGGCTACACCAAGGTCTTTTGAACACGACAACATGAGATCGAGGGCGAAAACCTTTCAAGAAAAAATGTCGTATCTTTCAAGAACCTTTCTCACAGAATGAGATTTTGCCAGTTCAATTTGCCCATTTTGATCTGGCTGGAAAGAAAGTCAAACAACTCCAGGCATCGCACTCTACAGACAACTCATCTGACTGAACAGCCAGAAGCTGCACCCCAAAACTTGCCATTTCCAGACTGAGGTCCAAAAGTCCAAATTTTCCATGTTCACTCTGGGACGCCACGTTCACTGAATTCTGTGGTTTTCCACTGGGATATATCCCAATACATCCCACTAATAAGGGGGGAAACAGCCAACTTACCGACCAGGAATCGCTCTTTCCGACAACGTCTAAGTGTTCAGAGATCCCCGTCCAGATCATTGAAAACATCCGCCTGTTTCGCACCTGCCGGAGCGCTGCATGTCCAGCCATGCTTCACAGCCTTTCAAGGGCTGCCATTGAACATGCAGAGACACGAGGTTTGGTGGTTCTTAGCGGAGCACGTGCCAGCGGTGCCCGTGTTTAACCATTCAAACATGAGGATATCAACCAACAAAATGAGAGTTTTAAATTTGTAGTTTATTTTAGGATCTATGGTATGTATAGATATTGAAAATTTTGACAAGAGGGATTATAAACACGGAGAAGTTGTTGTAGCAACACATGGACCGGATTAATTACTTGGTATCTCCAAATTGTGATGATTATATGATTTTGTTGATCAACCTGATCATCCCCAATTATACAAAATTATCTTTGGTGCCTCCAACCAATTTGTTGCTGGTTTTGATCCACATGTTTATTTAAAAAAACATGTTTTCCCGATGTTGACTGCGTTAAAACCTTTATGTCAAGTTTGGTCTTTATGCAGGCAAGTCTGTGTTTGTTGAGCATGTGCATGTTTGCATTGTAACTTCTGAATTGGCATGATATCGCTTGATCCCCCAGATCACACATGCCATGACTTAAAGTTTTGGTGCCAGAGCCAACTTCCCCGCTTGCATGATCCTGCACACTGGTAGACTACTCAGAATTCGCAAAATTCCTGCAAATTCTTTATTTCAATTGCTAAGAATTTTGGGGGTAATGAAGGTGAATGAAGGTGAGGGTCCCTCAAATTCTTACTATACTGTTTTCTTCATTATTTGATATTATCTTGCACCTCGGGATTGGGGGGGAGTTCGTGGATACGATGAAACAAGTCCGGGCACGGTTTGTCTATTCTGATGCCGGTTCAAGAGGCAGGGGTCGCTCCACTGTTCCATCTTTTAAGGATTTTTTGAGGTATAATCAGATGCAGCCCAAACAGTGATATTGGAATGATAGTGGTTTGGATTGGAGCCGAGTCCCTCAAATTCGTATTGATGAAAACGTTCTTATACGGTACTTGCGCTGTACTGAATCAAGTGCTCGTGAGCATTTGTCATATGCGGAAACCAATAACAAATCCCATTATTCAGTTTACATTTGTGAATGATCAACAAGAACTGTTATGATCATCTACGTGTCCTGACTTTCAACTGAGGGCACTGAAAGTCAGAACGACCCAGCTGTGGTGAAATCACCAGAAACTGTGATTGATCCGAAGATTCCGAAGATTGTGAATCATACTATTTCTATTTATTTCTATCAGATTCTATCATTTTACCATTTTCGGAGTTCCAAGACTTAGAACTCCAAAAATGGTGAACATGTTTGGGAAATGCTTAGGAAATGTGGATTAGAATGATTAGAACTTTTGGAATCTAGCAGTTGGCCGTTTTGCCATGTTTCGCCACGCCGCAAGGCAGCCTGGCCTTTGGCTTCGGGCACAGCACCTCCACAGGCCCTTCCATGTTTTCCATGGGAAAATCTTCGGGGAATATGCCTTGAATCATGCAAAATGTGAATTTTATTGTTTGAGCTATCTGTGATGAGGGATGAGAGTTTGCGAAAATGGAAAATGGATGAACATGGATGAAAATGGATGAAAAAAGGGCGATGATTCGGTGATTGAGTTCGATGATTTAGCTACTCAACGTGGTGATTTTCCATAGCATTCCATAGCTATGTGGAACTACCAGCGGGACATTTTATGGTGGGTTCTGCTAGGTTACTTGAAAGTGCAGTTCCAGTGAACAGAGTGGATATACAACCATGGCAACACCGAAATGTGTTGGATACATTCCCAGTTCTTGGACCAGGTGAGTGATGGTTAGCCCCAGTCTTTCCGTGTAGTTATACGCTGGCACCTACTTGATGATAATTGGGAGACATATCCCTAATCGACCTCATTTTATGGTACAAGGTGGGCCCCCGTTTACGATAGCTAAGTTGGCTGCATTATAACTCCAATAACATATATTTGTACAGACGATTCATGGGGGTTATAAACCAAACTATAGCCAGTTATGGCAGTTTTTTGGTAGGTTGTGGTAGGCTATGGTAGGCTATGGTAGGCTATGGTAGGTTATGGTAGGTTATGGTAGGTTATGGTAGGTTGTGGTAGGTTAGAGATATTCCCAAATTTACTGGAAGTTGAAGGGAACCAGAACCTACCAGAGCACAACATTGCTGACGGGATGATATGTCCGTTAAAATGCTGTCCGCATTTTGCAACTTACCATGTGTTCCCTATGGATCCAAAGACTGTCTGAGAAGGTACGGCTAACCCTCCAAATTATAATAAATTATACCCCAGTCCCACTTCGAAGGTACGACTGGATCCATGCCGGGTTTACTGCTCACTTTGCATCACCCCCATAGCAGCACAGGGGATGGGAATCCACACAAATTTGTCCCCAGACTGCCAGACCCCCGCCAGTGAATGGGGAGATTGGGACAAGAGATGTTGACATTTTACATCAATCCGCCAGAACCAATCCACCATGGGCTTGGGAACTGCTTGGAGCATAATCAGCTGACATGAGATGGAAGTCAACATGGTTGATAAATAGCTGGACTGCTGCTAAGAACCAAGAAGATCAGAATGACATGGCACGACTGTTCCAAAGTCATCACTGAGTTTTCAACCACTGAGCTTTCGTCAAATAGGCCTTCTGGGATGGCTGGCTACATTTCTAATGCATCCAGCAAGGGCTTACAAGATGTTGCAAGCAACTGTAAGTATAACCACAAATCGGCACTTCAGAGAATTTCTGTTTTTTCATGCTCCATCATGATCTCAAATTGATCCAGATTTGGCAGTTGCCAAGACCTCATTTGCTCTGTTTTTGTTGGGGCCTAGGGAACCTTCACGCCAGGCCTGTCAGAAGAGCATTCCGAGCTTTCCGAGGAGCCCAACTTCGGCCCGGGGCTGCAGCTATAGCCATTTATTAGTGATTAATGATGATTGATGGTGATTATCAGTGGTTAATCATGGTTTATTTCGTGGCTAATAGTGATTGATGATGGTTATAACTGGTTATTTCGAAAAGGGATTATACATTCTATTTCTATGAGGTGACTTAGTAGTTATAACTGGTATTTCGGGCCATAGCTGTGGGGTTTATAGTCATGGTTATATCATGGTTGTATTGTATACCCAATATACCTATAAAGATGATAGCCTCATGGATTGCAGCCATAAAATGCTACGGATGGCGTTGTCCCATGAGTCAGTGCCATAGCCCATACCTGCTCTGCGTTTGCCGTGTTATGGGTCCAAGTTATGATGAATTCTCATGTTTGATGGTTATATACATCCTATTTTTTTCGTTCAGGTTTGATAGAACCCCATTGGAAATGATTGTCCTGAATGAGCCTGTGTTTTGCTTTCACTTTTGATCCAAGAGGAAGATAGCGGAGCCCAAAACAAATGATGCTTCCATACAAGCAGCGTTTCAGGAGCTGTTGATGGCCATGTTCCCAGACCATTGCTGGATTCTTTCTGGTAACTAGACATTAAAACATACATATGGGTCCCCAAAAAGAGAAACATGTTTCCATAGGTTTTCCAGGATGTTATGGATGATGTTTCCCTTCGAAATTCCAGCTTTTCCAGTGTTTCTAACAATGGTTGCAAGATTGGGTTTGCCTGAACATATAATACACCTAAATCATCCTATATCCATTTCGGTGAGTCGTCGCCATATCTGGGGGATGCCCAGCTGCATATCTTGAGGAGGAGGAGGAATTTGATGTCGAGCCGGTGAGAGAAGAGAGCCATGGACGGATGGGGTGGGAACTGAGCGAAGCTGAGGTGATTTTTCTTCGAATCGAACTAGGGAATAGTGACACTAAATAATTAGGTAGGGAAACAACAGATATGTATGGTTTGGTATGGCATGGTATGGTATGGTATGGTATGGTATGTATGTATGTATGTATGTGTATATATATATATGTGATTTATGTGTGTGTGTATATTTATATATACCTCATGAATTTATACAAGTCGGAATGATAGACCTCATTGACTGAATGGAAACTAGCACTTGGGACATTTAAGGAATAGTGAATCTAGAAATTAAGGAGAATTGATACCATTGAACAGGTTTAATAGAGATTTCAATCTCTAGGGAAACTTGTGCATGTAGGGAATAGTGGAATTGGGCAGGTCTTACTTCAAGAGGTAAAGATCCTATTGCATTTTTAGCCGAAAGGGAAAAGTGAAACTTAATATTAGGTAAAATATACTATGTTCATAGACTTATTAGTATATTTTGTAGAAATTCCCAGATGGGACATTCTGGGCAAGTCTTACTTAGATTCCAAAAATTGGATGCTGAGATTTGTTTTTTCAGGAAAGCCCTTTTTGTGATGGTAAGATATAAACATGCCTTCCTGCCGAATTTCCCTTACCCCACTCCATTGACAGATCTTAAAAGAACCCAGGTTGGGCGTCGCGATGGTCTTCACATTCGGCTTAACAAGTTAGCCCGGAAAGTGATATGAACATGTCGACACGCAATGTGAATGGAGAGGGTTTAGATCAATTATGACTTTGGCTTTGGAAATGACATTTTCAGACTTATTCCAGACGTTCAATGCCTCTTTTCTGGATCACAAGCTCTTGAAGCGTGGTAGAGATGAACATCCATAACGCGCCAGGGTTTTGACCCCCATTTGTCATCACTGTTCAGGCCCAGTTAGCAAGTGGTTGACAACCCTGGGCCCCAATTCTACATGGGACAACGGACAACCCTAGAAGCCCCCCCTATTCATGTTTGTTGATTTCTACAGCCGTCTAACATCACCTAACACGATCTAGCCAGTTCCAATATATATATATATATATATATATCAAATATATATATATATATATATATATATATATCCAAAATATATATATATATATCCAAAATATATATATGTACATGGTATGTATATATATATATATGTATACTATGTGTATATATCTATATACTATGTGTATATATCTATATACTATGTGTATATATATACATATATATATACATACACACACCAGTCTTGTTTTATGGAACTTGCCTATTTTTGTTCGGTAACAAGTTAGAATCGTCCCATTGGTCAAGGAAACTCTCGTGTTGCTATCGCCTGGCTCTCTGCATTGGCTCCTGGCTTTCCATTGGTGCCACGTTGGGTGGTTGTTTGATGCCGGAAGCCATTCTCTGAATGCCTAAAATCTGATGATGATGATGATGATGATGATGATGTGATTTTAATATTTTTTAATATCTATTCAAAAACGGCCGAGACTGCTTTAAAGACCTGTTTTTTGCTTGAGCTTCACAGCAACGAGTTGAGCCAGAAGGATCATGGCCAACGGCAAGCGGGAATCATCCCAGAACAACCTTACCATCCGTTTGTGGGACATTTACAGCTGGGAAATCAGCACCTGGGTCTTTGTTTGACTACCAGAGAGTATGTCAGGTTGGTGATAAATCGAATTCAGCCGGGCATTTGTTTTGCAGAGTCTTGGATTTCTAGTACGAATTTGCTTGAAACTTTTGAGTTGAAATGATATGTATCGTCGTGCTTGGATTTCAAACAAAAGTCGTTGATTCCAGTACACGATTCCATGGGTCAGTAGCTATTGGACCCTGAAATGAACACGTGGTACCAGGGTACACTTACCCTCACCCATTTTTTGCAATAGAATCCCACAGTCTGCTGGTTTTTGATGTACATCATGGCGACCTCATTACGACCTCACCATGAATGATGATCAGCGAGAGAAATGATACAAGAATAGGCGACATCAACTTAGTTCGGGTTTGTGAATGATGATAGCTTTAACTTTGCTAAGTTACCAACATTTTCCTGCCGATCGCTATATCTTAAGAGATTGCTTTAGAATACATCTTAGTGGCTTATATTCCAGATTGTATGAGATATATTTACCTAGACAAACCACCTACTGGCAGCATATTCGGGGAACATCTAAGTAGAATAGACACTGTGTTACCCATCAAAATCCCTTCCCTGCAGGCTGGCACCCCAGTGAAATGTTTGTCGGTTTAAGTTCACCCCATGAAAACTCAACAGTTCACCAAGTTAGTTGGCCCTCAACGTAGCGAGCAGCTCTCATATGTCACCATTGTCACACCCATTTTCCGAGTTGTACATTCATTTTTGGACAGATATCCACAGTTTTCATGCTTAAATCCACTACTCATTCCACTACTCATCACTATTACTCACTATCTATCAATATTTATCACTATCAATCCCTATTAATCATTATGAATCACCAACGCTTTTAGCTAACTTTTCTTTGGCCCCCCCTGTGACGGGCCCCAGGTTATTTTCTCCCTACCTGGGGGCATTTGAGCCTTGCCAACGTGGGGCGATCCTGGGCTGCGGGCGTAGCTCGGTGGATGATGGGAGGAATGGCCCAATGGCTGGGATTCACCTGAAACTATGGTGGATGTTTGTGGTACTTGTAACTATCCTTACTGGTGAAGACTGGATAGTCACTTTGCTAAACGTAGGGTTGCTGGATAGGTTGCTGGGGGTTGCTGGGATGATGATATTACTAGTGATGACTGGGATCATTCCCGAAAGTTCCCTGCCAAGCACCAGTAAGATTGCTGCTTGGTGGTTTGGAAGATTTGGATGTTTTCCCATTTTTTGGGAAGAAGAATATGAATAGTCCCAACTGACTTTTTTATTTTTCAGAGGGGTTGAAACCTATAACTATAGTGACTATAGTTATTGGGGTGTAAAAATCATTATTAACCATAGCTATAGTTACCATAGTTACTGGCAGTAACTGGGATTAACCCTGTAAAGTTAGGAATTTTATTTACCAGTGACAGTTCATACTTTCTCGAACAATCTTTTTTACTTACTAACTTGTCCGTACTTACTAATTGTCACCGATCTGGGCCAACCTCGGTTAGGTACTTTGGTAATTATTTGAATATTGTGTAAAATGTACAAAGACTAGCTAAAAAAAAAATAGTTTAATTGGGCAGGTATCTAAGATTGACCATGGTCAGTGGGATTAACCTGCCGAAAAATATGTTATGAACCAATTGTAAGTATAGATATAGGGATTGATACTGGGATAATCATGGGATATAACTGGGTGGTTAGTCACAAGTACTAAGATGATCTAAGATGTGTTTGTTTAATGGCATTTAATGTCATAAGTACTAAGATCTTTGGAATTACTTGGACTTGGACCTTCAATTTAACCACAAAAATGAGGACTGTATTTGTACCTCCGGATAAGTTTATATTGTATTTTCTCCGTACTATGGGTCAACCAACTTGGGGTCATGGTAGGTTGTTAAGACGATTCCCAATAAGTAAATGACAGCTGAGTGGCAGAGACACGTAACACGAGTGGAGGAGGACCTTGAAGGAGAAACAGTGAATTCCTGAGCGGGATTGACTCATGTGCTCAATTAATGTGTGTTGTACACGTACAATACAAAAGGAGTCTATGGTATATTTGACACATGTTTTAACCAATGCAATATTGACCATGATGATATTGGTTTTGCGTACAGATAGCCCGCACAACACCGCATTTGAACAAGATGGCGCATAGATAATGATTTGTAGAAAAGAGATAGTCACGCTGAGAACTGGCATTGTAAAGAGCCTATCATTGGGTTATCATTGTCACGGATAGATAACTTCCCCTGAAAGTCTATCCGCGATCCATGAAGCCAGCCACTGCCCATCTACCCATTGTCCTTTGGACTTAGATGGGACCTCCAAGACGTTTACCTTCTCACGTCCAAGTCTTGAAGCACAAGGTGTTTGGAAGTCTAGTTACCCAAAGATTGCATGACACCAAACACATGTCTGACAATGAGGGTATCCGGGTATCCATGAAATTGCTGTTTGCTAGCCATTTGTTTGGGTGTTTTTTTGTCTGATGTTTTTGCGCATGCCCAAAGATTCATTACTGTAATACCTCAATAAGATGATGACAATTACCGGTTAACCTCTGGAAATTTAAACTATGGAAAGTCACTATTTTTGATAGCTGGTTATCATGGAACGACATATGCCATGGCGAACTCCCGGCGAACTTTTTTACCAATGACCAGAGGGGAAACCATTGAACTTTTTTAGATTGCCCTCCGGTAATCAAACATGGCTTGCTGGAAAATCACCAATTATTTTGATATAATTCGATGATGTTTAATGATTTTCCAATTAACATGTCCATTTTACAGTGGATGTTCCCATATGTTCCTATGATTTTCCCGTTGACAGGGGATTGTTCTAACCCTCCCTCAGCTGCGGGCCTGTTTTCAACGGATCTTGTGAGGCCTTTGCCTTGTGGCATTGTGTCTTGGCGTTCCGCCGTCCCGAATGTGAATGTGAATTCACCAGGAATTCACCCAGAAATTTTCTGGTGGAAATCATTGGCTTCAAGCCATCCTGAACATGGTGGAAAATTCTGTGAAGTCGTCTAGTTGTTTCCGCTGGAGTCCTTTTTTTCATTCTCCAGAACAGTTGGTCATTTCAGCTGGATCGTCCCAGAGGGGTTCCTCTGAAGCTGCAAGGTGCTGCCCCTCCCAGTGAAAAAAGATGGCTGTTCACCCGATCTAAGCCTTGAAAAAAATCATGATATATCATGATATATCTATCATAAACCTGAGTCAACCTAGCTATCTTCACAAACATAGATAGCATGTTCAATGTTTTGAGGCCCCACTGCCACCTTGTAGTCACCTTGTGCTCAACTTTGGGTCTCAGGTTTTATGTTTCTGAACAGCACCATCTTGATCTTCATCAACTGCACATCTGGTGTGTTGCGCTGCTACATCCAGTGGTTCTCAGAAATGTCCGGAACTTGGTCTGCCGGAAGTGTCAAACTGCTAGGTTTGGAGGGGATGGGAATGAACATGCCCTAGTTGTTTGAGTGAAGTTACTGGGTTTTTGGTTGGGAGGATGAACCGTGACATGACGCGAAGGGATCATCAGAGTTTGGAACAAAAAACAGCAGAGTTTGCCGCTCCCGAGCCTTGGACCCAGCGACTCAAGTTTTCCCCATCCTCCTGGGATTTCATGGCGTTCATCGTCGAATACATGGCTAACCCTGGGTCAAATGATTGACCCTGGTGGATGGTACCTGGAAAAATCGCTGGTGAATGGATGATGGTTCCCCAAAATATGGTAAGACGAGGTTTTGACCCATCACATCACAGAAAATAGATGAAAATAGGGCATCTGAATCCCCGAGAAAGCAGAGTTCCAAGTCTAGATCACCAAAAGTAGGCAGATAACCAGATGAAACATGACAGCAGATTTTTTTATTTCATGGTATTCCGGAGATGTTTATCAGGCTATGGATCTATTCATTTCGGACATCCACATTGGTTTTTAATAGGTGGATAGGATTGATGAGATGCCTATCGTTTTAACTGGTTATAATATACAATAATATATATATATATACATACATACATATATTATTATTACATCACCACAAACCCCCCTAGCTATCGTAGTTATAGACCAACTTTCTTAACGTTTTGGGAGTATCGCTAGGTCTTCGTCTTCTCGCCGCCTCCGCCTGGGATCCAGGAGGGAGGGCGGCAACCCTTTCGTGAAGAGGGGCGCAGGTTCGGGATTGGTCGGGCGCTGGTTTCAATGGCGCAACAGGAAGCGAGAAAAAATGGAGGTCCCTAGATGTCCCTAGCATATATTTCTGGCCGAAAAAAAAGGCCTATGTTTGAAAAAGGAATATCCCCAGAAAATATATGGACTTACTGTATATTAGGTACAGTAGCTACATTTTAGGGTCCCAAAATTCCCAGTGATGGTTTGTTGAACCAAAATTGGTTCATTTGAGCAGTGTTCATAACCCGTGTTGGTTGATGATTAGTTCGGGGATTATACTACCCAATCCAACATATTGGGCATTCTAATAATCCAATAGGGAAATCACTAGAAACCAACCAGTATTTCATGGAATGATAGAGGGATTTTTTTCACACTGCTCATTTGATGGTGATTGAATGGGGGACATGATGAAGATATGATGAGAAAAAATGGAATATCATGCTTGGTGGTTCATGCCACTTAGTGGATTATAACCCTGGTTTTAAATGGGATAAGTAGGCTTAGTCCACAAAAAAAACATCTTATAACTGGGGTTATAACCCACTTACGAGCAGTGGGATGAACCACCAAGTGGATTTATCTTTGGACTTGGGTTGTTCATGTGATCATGACACGCAACAATGACGGCACTGGAATGATGCGTTTTTTGGAGATTTTCTCTCCAGCCATGGGCGCAAGTTTCGGCTGAAAATATGTGTTTTCCAACACAATTAAAACCTATGTGTTTTTTATGCAAGAAATATATAATTCAGTATGTTGAGTTGGTGCACCAAAACTGGGCTAGACCTCCATTTTCGGCTCCAAAAAAATGAGGTAATTCGATTAAGGAACTTGGGGTCCACCGTTACAAACTGGGTAAGTCAGTTTTTTTTGGATAGTTGAAATAACGGTATAGACTGAGATTGGTACAGGGAGGGTCCCCCCAGATAGCCAAGTTGGTTTATAACAGATAACATTTTATAACTTATAACTTATAACTAAGGTCGACTATAGTTTGTTGTAGATATATCTATGGTCATCTATGATTGTATAATGGAATTGACAAGTCAATTTATTAGTGGATGGCACCACCTTGTATAGAATCTATAGAAGTCCAACATCTCCCAATGACAAAGTTTCATCAAGAATTTCAATACCCTGGACTGACAGTTTATCACCCACTATGAATATGTATAATATATATATATATATATACATGAACATATTTTATAAATCCCCAAAAAGATTGATAAATGTAGAATCCTACTGAACAAAACTAGCTTAGCTGTTGGGTTTATGGTAGATATCGAATGAGCTAAGTTGGTGCCGACAACTCCAACAACTATGGTTTATATTAGATATCTCTATAGACTATCTGGTTGGTGGTTTGGAACATGAATTTTATGTTTCCATTCAGTTGGGAATTTAATCATCCCAACTGACGAACTCATATTTTTAAGAGGGGTAGGTATACCACCAACCAGCTATAGAGAATGTCTCTACACCTATGGCCATTTATTAGTTATAACTGGTTGTTTCTTTGGAATTACACATTCTATAAATGGGGTTAGTTCAGTACAAACATAACTGGGTATAACTCGGGCCATAACTGTAGAGACTACATATACATATATATATATACACCATGTACATATATATATAGTTTTACTGGGCTATATACTATACCCCTGGCAAGTCCCAGTAATGGGGTTTTACAAACCAACAAACATCACCAGGGGGCTATGTTCTGCGGACCGAGGCAACTTTGTGGCGATTTGCCATTTCTTTGGTGCCTTTTTCAGGCACTGCGGGACTGCAACTTACTCTTGCGCCCAATTTGGGGGGCACTATAATCAATATGATATATATATAATATCATATGTATATATGATATATATGATATATATATATATATAATATCATATGTATATATGATATATATGATATAGAATCAGCTATAATCATCTATAATTGTCACTAATATATGTATATATATTTTTTATTATTTAATTATATATATATTATTTTATTATATATAGATATTATTTATTTGAATATATAATTCTATATATATATATATATGTTTGTTCTATTTCACGACCTCCAAATATACTAACATTCTTAACATCAATCCCAACAAGCGTTGCCTGGCCCGGAGCTCGCTTCACAGGTCCTATCTTCTCATCAGCGTCGGCAGCGATCTGATGCGCTTTACCTATTTGCTGCGCCTGGGGTTCTCGACGGTGGAATGCCGTGGGAATACCCTAAACAAACATATCTATTGAAAATGGCCATAGAAATAGTGGATTTTCCTATTAAAAATTGTGATTTTCCATAGTTCGGTTAGTTTACCAGAGGGTACCTGGAGTAGTGAGGGTCCATTGGGACGGAGCGGAGAGAAGTTCACATTTTGCGCAAGTTCTGGTGAACTGTGTTGCTGAACTGTCTAACAAGAGATTGTGTGTCATCCAAAATCTCAAAAGGATGCCAGAATATGCCAGATACAGAAGTTTACAAGGAAATTATTGCTGGTGAGTGCCCGGCATTCAGAACACCATTGGCTGTTGAGTGACTACGAGATGGTGTTTCATGGTCGATGGAGTCGATGGTTGACTAATCGTTCGCGCGTGCTAGGCTAATCTTAGATGGGTAGAAACTAATCCTTTAGTCTTTTGGCATCAATGGGATTATCTACTAAGCAGCTAATATGTTGTTGCAGGCTATCTAAGATTGGCCATATTTATATATATATATATATTGTATGTAGATAATATAGATTGATAACGAACTTGTGCAACTAAATATTCAATCTATAAATGGATACAGAAATATGTACATAACAAACATTAACAAAAATATAGATGATTTGCCCATACAGTCATGGCCCTTAATAGTAAATGGTAGTATAAAATGAAATAATTCCTATAACTAAGCTTACATATTACATATCATGAAATAAGCCAGTTATAAGTGTTAGTTGGGCCACAACTGTAGATGTAGGGTCAGTGTATAAATAGAAGCTTTACTATTAATATATTAATATAGTGTGTATATACATATATACAAATATCATCAAGTATCCGTTTTGTGTTGCACCCCCAAAATCTGTTTGTTTCGACCAGAGACTGCTCTTAGGTGCGTTGATGCTTGGCGTCCCGACGCCTTTGAGGCCGACTTGGTGTCTTATCCCATCTTATCACTGGTGGGATAAGGAGGCTTAATCCACTAACAGTGAACTAACATCTGATAACTAGGCTGAGTTCGGGATAAGTACGAGTAATCCACTACCATCTTACGGAATCTGGCAAACCCTCTGGTAATGACTAACAGTTCGCTATTGAAAATGGTCATAGAAATATTTGATTTACCCATATTTACCCATTAAAAATGGTGATTTTCAATAGCTATGTTAGTTTACCAGAGGGTAACGAGGCTGAACTAAGCTGGGACTCGAGTTTGGATTCATGGGATCCGTCCCGCATGGGATCCAACCAGCCTGGGATTCGAAAAAAACGGGTGTCACCAGCAGTCAAAAACTGGGTCCAACAAATCGGATGGGAAAATGATCATTTGAATCTGGCTGGTGGTTTGAAAATTTTGAAATTTGATGAATTTGTAGTGGACCCGCAATGTTTTGTCGTGTCAGTTTTCTTGGGTATCCTCTAGATATTCATAGGTATTCTACAATTGCTGCCAGTATGTACATATTCTACTGGTTGGTGGTTTGAAACATGTTATATGTTTTCCATATATTTGGAATAATCATCCCAACTGACTAATATTTTTTCAGAGGGATTGAAGCCACCAACCGGGAATTCATTTGATCCAATGTCCAACCACAACTGGTTGGTGGTTTGGAACCATGGAATTTTATGACTTTCCATTCAGTTGGGAATAATCATCCTAACTGACTGGGTAGTTATACCACCAACCAGATGATCATTTGAATTCATTTGATCCAATGTCCAACCACAAAGTGGTTGGCATTCAAGTCTAAGCTGTGTAGGCATACGGAATTATGATGAATTATCACCAACATGGTGGTTAGTAACTTAGTAGGGGAATCATATGGAATCATTCCCAAATGGCCGAACTCTTCAGGTCAATGAATCACTCTTCCTGTTCCAACACATCATTCCAATATGCCTAAGGGATGTTTCCCCATCCTTGCCCTACGCATTGGTTTGGTGGCATTGGAGTTGATCCCACTCCTGTACACCACCAAATCAACACGAAATTCCTCGGAGGCCTATCGAAGGCTGGTGGTCAGTGATGCATGGAAGGAGATCGCAGTTGGCCAGTCCCTTGATCTGAACCAAAGCCGGATGCGGAACCGATGAACAGAGACATGAAGTATTTAATCGTACGGCAATAGCCATGGGTTTTCTTTGCAAAATGATCTTACATGTTCACTTTACTGATATATGTGTTTGGTTTCTTGCTTGGACTGTATTGGGTCTCACCACAAGTGATCATTTTTCTGGGCAAGCAAAGAACAACACTAGCAAGAACAATGGATACCTACCTACAGCCACCATTAAAGTCTCAGAGTCCAAGATTCAGGAGGTCCCAGTCTTTGTCGAATGGCAAAGGCGTTTGATCAACTGTTAGAACAGGTCGTCTTTGGGGGACATAGACAATCGAAGAATCAACCAATAAAGGTCATTTATCCGGGCAAATCATAACAACCTCACTGGGACCTCACTGGAATGATGGTTATTAACGGGAAGTATCCCCAAATCACCACATTTCAAGTTTTAGTTCCTATAATTTGCCCAGATATACATTAACATCCAAATTAGATGTTCCGAGGGGCACGTCTCCTTTCTTTGATTTTTATGAACTGCAAACAGTGATGCTGTGCAACATTGACAGGAGTTGGATCAGCCGCATGGTCGAATGGCCTATTTTGTGAAGCTCCGCTTCGGGATGTCGCAAGTCGATCACACTTGGCAAGGGCAGATGATTAGGTGAATTTCGAAAAAATCGCCGCACTGCTAACTACTACTTGCATATCATTGATTATCATTGTATCATCGGGCGAAACAAGTCTGGACTTGCGTGCTAAGATGATGTACAGCTCGAAGTACCGTCACGTCCCTGTGCTCGAAGACGAAGGCATTCCATCCAACGACAAAGAGCCAAGATCACTTCCCACATATTCGTGATGCCCTCCAGACCGCATGGTTTCAGTCAGGCGCTCAAGACCCAGAGCATGGCGATGAAATCCGCAGCATTCACCAGAGGAGGTTTAGCATTTTAGCGAAGTGGTTGTTACAGTAGATGGTTTGCCAACAAGCTATTATAAGGTGTTCGTTTGATTTAGTCTCTATTGGTCCCCAGAAAGATCAGCACAAACCAAATATGTTCGGGTTTGGGATGAGATGGACATATCTAGACATCATAATTGTTCAGGTGTCTATTGCCAACCACCTTTCGTACTGATTCGATACGTTAGATGTACATCCCGGTGGTCACCATTGGACTGGGTCAATACCTTGGATATATACATGGGAATAGAATGGGATTCCAAGCAAGGGTTTCTCTTAAAGTATACTCTCTGGTAATCTAATACAGGTTACAGATTTGGAACATCACCATTTTTTAATGGTTACATCATCTATAAATCGCCGGTTTGATAATTAAACAATCTAAACCACCGTTCTCAGCAGTTAAATCATTTATATGTGTGCATTTTTTCAATAGCTACATATTATAAATGACCGGGTCTGCAACAGCAACGCACCGTGGCCGTCTCGAGGTTCTATATCCAAAGCTGGTCCGTATGCCTCAACCGTTGCCAAAAGGTGCCGCTGGATCCAACTGGTGAGATTCATCTGTGTCATCAAACGTGGCTGGAAAATCCCTGAACTAAATCTGGTTGGTGGTTTGGCACACTTATATTTTTGCATTCAGTTGGGAATGTCATCATCCCAATAATATTTTTCAGTCATGGCTGGGAAAAAACATCGATAAGATGAATTCCATTTAAACCTCCATTTAGTTTGATGATTTTCCCAGCTGTAAATCGTCGTGTGTAAGACGTTTGATGACACCGGAGGGTACATCAAATGGATAGATTTTGTGCGCCGCAACATTTTGGGGGTTGATCCCGATGATTTTCGGAGAAACCCCATCCACTGGTCAATAAGATATGCCATCTACAAAGATGTCCAAAAAGATTGAGGTCAATCCGGTCCCTTTTTCCAGACAAAACCAACTTCAATTCTTCAATATATAGTATTTCCGTTCGTCAGCCGTAAAGTCCTGATGATTCTTTAAAAAAATCCCCATGAGTTTTGGTTGCAAGACGATCCTTTTTCATGAGGGTCATCATCAGGACCCTCATGAAAAAGGACCTGAACTGAAAAAGCAAAAAAATGTGGAAGCCTCGGTTGTGAAATGTTTGTTGGTTGATGTGAAAACCATCCAATTATAGCAATACATGTACCATAAACTGTATGCCTACCATAAATCATCCCCATGTGTGTTAAATAATATTTTTGTTGGTGAAATCGTACCTAGCGAAGCCAGGTGATGGATGTTATATTTCAGGCAATACGTCACTTGGTGCACAATGGCTGGGGTTTAGCTGATGCACAAATTGTATATTGATAGCCATAACTATTGGAATTGTATACTGTATACCATGGTTAAAGCTGGACGCTAGCTTTCTAAAACAATAAGAAACGGGGTTTAACCAGCAGACTCAGACATGGGTATACAATGGTGATATATATATATGTGATTGGCTAAACCAACAAAATATGGAATTTAACCAACACGTATTGGATTATGGGAATATGATGGTGATGTATAGATATACATATTTATATATATATATATATATATTTACATGCCACATATATATATATATATATGTGTATATAGTTGTAATCTAAACACTGGTGATACATATATACATAAGGATTTTTAATAGTGATATTTATGTTTTGGTGAAATATAATATTACTGGGCAAACCAAATGCGAAAATAGATCCAAATTCTTTCTTGTCAACCCAGGAATTACATCCCTTTGTTGCAGCAACACCCTCGATGTGACTTAAGTCTTTGAAGTAGGTTAAGTAGGAATTATAGTAGAAATGCATGTTATATGTATGTATGTACGTATATATATATATATAGTAAGGATCCAGCAGATAGAATAAAAACCATAATTCATTTCAAAAAAAAAATACTACATGAGCAGGTTTGCAGGCAGGAATTTCAACAGATAGAATATCGGCAGGTACGGACTAGATCCGTGTATATATATATATGGTTTTGTAACATTTTTGTCTTAAAAACCTTAAAAAATATTTTGATTATTTGTTTTATATTTTTCTATAATAGATATAATTTAGATATAAAACATATTCTATCTGTTTGATTTGCATATATATATATATATATACGATTTGGTGAGAATTGATGCAGAACACAACTAAAGATATATCTGTTGTCATCTTTTTGTTTAACAAATATTCACACATGTATGCTTCTGACATGACCATGTTTCCTTTATATGACGATACTGGAATATTCTATCTGTTTGGTTTGCCTATACATATATATATATATTCAGTAACTGGCACATAGAATAAAATCAATGACTTTTTCGGGTAAGTTAAAAATGAAAAAATAGCAGAAAAACACGTTGACAGTATAACTCGCAGATAGAATAGTTTTTGA